>Ga0268298_10000288_pt1 | contig 66112 bp, 57 predicted proteins | sample WWTPWeurt_MetaG_FD_194462 | JGI IMG/M metagenome (GOLD analysis project Ga0268298, IMG submission 194462) | Activated sludge microbial communities from WWTP in Nijmegen, Gelderland, Netherland - WWTP Weurt | ecosystem: Engineered > WWTP > Aerobic digester > Activated sludge | place...
TTGGTTGTTGACGTTCAAATGTGGGTAGAAGACGAAGAAGGCAATACTGACTATTGCAAAACAGTTGTAATTGTTCAGGACAACCAAGACATCTGTCCTAATACTGGACCTAATGCTAGAATTACTGGAGATTTGATCACTGAAAAAGGTGATGAGACAGAACTTGCTAACGTTCAAATGTATATAGGCGCAGTGATGATGCGTGAGATTACAACCAAACGCGACGGACACTTCATGTTCGGTGATTTGGCATTCGGACCAAGCAATGAGTACCTCATTAAGCCTTTGCGCAATGATAACCATGTAAATGGTGTGTCTACAGCTGACATCGTTAAGATTCAAAGACACATTTTAGGTATTGAATATCTCAATACTCCTTATAAGATCATTGCCGCAGATGTGAACAACAGTTCTAACATTACCGCTTCTGATGTTACTGAAATACGTAAGTTGATCTTGGGTGTATCCTCTGAGTTTACAAAAGTTCAATCTTGGACATTTGTACCGAAAGAGTATGTGTTCCCGAATCCTTCAGTTCCTTACGGAGCGCCTCGTGAAAAACTCATCCAGATGCCGACACCTTCTTCACATGAAGAAGACTTTGTAGCCATCAAGATGGGAGATGTCACAGGCAATGCAGTTGCACACAATGTAACCAGTTCTACCACTCGTACCAATGATTACTTGAATCTTGAAATTGAAGCAGGTCAACTGGTCGCTGGTGAAACCTATACTGTTGACTTCAAATCAAGCAACTTCACTGACATCGTCGGATACCAATTCACTTTGAATTTCGACCAAACAGCAATTCAGTTTGAAAGAATGGAAGCCGGTGTGTTGGCGGTTGATGAAAGCAATTTTGGCCTTGCTCATTTGGCTGAAGGCAGAATCACTACCAGCTGGAATAACAGAGAAGCATTGAGTTTGAACAAGGAAGATGTATTGTTCAGCATTACGTTTACCGCATTGAAGAATGCTAGTGTAGGGGAATTGCTTGCAATCACAAGCGACGTAACCAGCGCGGAAGCATACAATACTAAACTGGATGAAAAAGGTGTTGCACTTGGTATTCGTACGAATGATGGTGTTGTAGAATCAGGGGTATTCGAGTTGTACCAAAACACTCCAAATCCATTTGACGTTGAAACGGTAGTAAGCTTCAGATTGCCAAAAGCCTCTCCTGCAAAATTGAGCATCTATGATGTTACTGGAAAGGTTATCCGGGTTTACGATGTACAAGGAATCAAAGGCATGAATACAATCCGTATTACTAAGGATGATGTTGATGCTTCAGGAGTCTTGTACTACCAATTGGATGCAGCTGATCATACTGCTACTAAGCGAATGACTAAACTGAAATAAGTATCATACTTATCAAGAATTGGAAGAGCCCATCCACAAGGATGGGCTCTTTTTTTATGATGTCTTTTACCAAGGTCGGAAATTTGATTGCTAGGCCTTCTTGCACTTCATTGGGGATTGCTTATTTAATCGATGGTGGATTCTTTAAAATGAAATTCCGGGCAGTGCGCCTACGTGCAAATCAGTCGAAATAAGACTTTCAGGAATCACATTTGGTATTTTGTTGGAACGATTAGGATTTGAAGAAAGGATGGACCTTTCCGATATTAAACACAGCATTGCTCATCATTCAAAATGCAATCCAATCTTTAGGATATGCTCGTTATCCAGGACGTGTATCTGTTTGGTAAATCTAGTGGAATGCCTACGATGATGGACTCCATGGATGGTGGACAGCGATTTAGATTAAAAAATAACGATGACAAATCATGCATCAAAAAGATTGAGTCCAAATATGTTCACCGAATCGGAAAGTTGAAAGACATTTTCAACTTTCCATGGGGAAGGGTTCGTTTGGAAAACGCTTACTAAACAAGGTTTTGAGTACTTCGAGGGCAGCTTTTGGAATGGGAGTACCTGGGCCAAAAATTGCGGAAACTCCAGATTGCTTTAAAAAAGCATAATCCTTTTCTGGAATGACTCCACCGGCAATGACCAAGATGTTGTCGGCTTGGTGCGTTTTTAAGCAGTGAATCAAATCCGGTAGCAATGTTTTATGGCCAGCTGCTAAAGATGATATTCCAATGATGTGTACGTCGTTTTCTATGGCCATTCGGCAGGCTTCTTCAGGAGTCTGAAAAAGCGGCCCTAGATCAACATCAAAACCAAGGTCGGCAAAACCTGTAGCGATGATTCTTGCTCCCCGGTCATGTCCATCCTGTCCCAATTTGGTCACTAAAATGCGAGGTCTTCTGCCGTCTAATTTGCAAAATTGATCGGTGATGGATCTTATCAGCTTTAGTACCGAGGCGTCCTGGTAATTTCTTATATACACACCCGTAACAATTTTTGATTCGGCCTGATGCCTGCCAAAAGCTTTTTCCAGAGCAAAGCTGATTTCGCCCAGGGTGGCTCTGGCTAAGGAAGCATCAATTGCTAACTCCAAAAGATTGCCATTGTTGTTCCTGGCCGCAAGCTCTAATTTTTGTAAAGTTATAGCAACATCATCATTGTTCCGACTTTTCTTCAATGCTTCCAACTTTTGTATTTGGGCGATTCGAACTTTATCGGTTTCAATGTCTAATATTTCGAAATCGACATTGGATTGAGATTGATAAACATTAACACCGATGATTTGCTCATTGCCAGAATCAATGGAAGCTTGTTTTTTTGCAGCAGATTCTTCGATTCGCATTTTTGGAATTCCTTTTAAAACGGCTTGCGTCATTCCACCCGCTTCTTCAATTTCCTGAATTAGAAATTTTGCTTTTTGATATAAGGCTTCAGTGATGGATTCAATTAAATGGGAACCGCCGAGAGGATCAACCGCGGTACATATTTTACTTTTATTTTGAAGATAGAGTTGTGTGTCTCTTGCGATTTTTGCTGAGAAATCTGTAGGCAAGGCAATGGCTTCATCCAATGCATTGGTATGGAGGGATTGAGTACCTCCTAACACGGCTGCCAAGGCTTCGATGGTTGTCCTGGCAACATTATTCACCGGTTCTTGTTCAGTGAGGCTCCAACCAGAAGTTTGGCAATGCGTTCTCAGTGCTAATGATTTTGGATTTTTAGGATTGAATTCACTCATTATTTCAGCCCACAATAACCGCGCAGCTCTCATTTTTGCGATTTCAACCAAAAGGTTCATACCTATTCCCCAAAAAAATGAAATACGTGGCGCAAAATCATCAATGCTTAAACCAGCTTTTATACCTGTTCTAACATATTCAAGTCCGTCGGCCAGCGTATAAGCCAGTTCAATTTCAGCGCTTGCTCCAGCTTCCTGCATGTGGTATCCGCTCACACTGATGCAATTGAATTTTGGCAAATTTTTGGAACAGAATTTAAAAATATCTGCAATGATGCGCATGGACGATTCTGGCGGATATATGTAGGTATTACGAACCATGAATTCTTTCAGAATATCATTTTGTATGGTCCCAGAAAGTTTTTGAATGTCTATGCCTTGTTCAATGGCTGCACTTATGTAAAATGCCATTATTGGGATCACCGCACCATTCATGGTCATGGATACAGACATTTGATCGAGTGGAATGCCTTCAAACAGCAATTTCATGTCTTCTAAGCTGTCGATTGCAACACCTGCTTTTCCAACGTCCCCTTTGACCCGCGGGTGGTCAGAATCATAGCCTCTGTGGGTGGCTAAATCAAAAGCCACTGATAGCCCCTTTTGACCTGCTGCTAGGTTACGTCGATAAAAGGCATTGCTCTCTTCTGCGTTGGAAAAACCGGCATATTGGCGAATCGTCCAAGCTTGTGAAACATACATGGATGCATACGGCCCTCTTAAAAAAGGAGCCAATCCTGCAACATAATATTGGATAGTCTTTGAATGATCATTTTCGTCGTAGGTTGATTTTATGGGAATGCCTTCTGAAGATTGATACAATTCACGGGAGTCAACTTGTCTCTTTGACTTGAATTCGAGGTCTTTTTGCAATATGGAGTGAAGATCGCGCATTATCCATTCAATCTTTTGCGTTGTCGATACCAATCATGTGATTGATGTTGAGGACTGATTACTTGATTGGAATGCTCTAGAAATATTTTAAGAGCCATGAGCGCATATGCCTCATCACGAGCATTTGTGAGCATTGATTGTTCGTAGTCATGTGCATATTTTTCAACAAAACTGGTATCAAAATTACCGCTGATAAAATCTTGATGATCCAATACAAATGTGCCATAATCCAAAGTGGTTTCAATCCCTTCTACTTCAAATTGGTTGATGGCGGTTCTCAATAAGTTAATTGCGTCTCTTCGATTTTTTCCATGTACAATCAATTTTGCGATCAGCGGATCATATTGAATTGGGATGTCCATCCCTTCTGTATAGCCTGTGTCGATGCGGATTCCTTGACCATTCGGCATAGTAAAACACTCCAGCAATCCTGTACTTGGGAGGAAGTTGTTTTTCGGGTCTTCCGCACAAACCCTCAATTCAATACTGTGTCCTGTAATTTTTAAATCACTTTGTTTGAATGGGAGCGGTTTTCCTTCGGCAATTTCAATTTGGAGTTGTACTAAATCTAAACCGGTAATCATTTCGGTGACTGGATGTTCAACCTGCAACCTGGTATTCATTTCCAGAAAGTAATAATTGTGGTGTTCATCCATGAGGAATTCTATGGTCCCAGCGCCAACATATCCGCAACCCAAAGCGAGCTTCAAGGCATCCATTCCCATTTTTTCTCGCAAGATTGGATCAAGACAAGAGGAGGGCGCTTCTTCAACGATTTTTTGATGCCTTCTTTGAATGCTGCATTCTCTTTCAAAGAGATACACTCCATTCCCGTACTGATCGGTTAAAATTTGAATTTCTATATGTCGGGGCTTCTGTATTTGTTTTTCAATGAAAACAGACCCATCTCCAAAGGCTGACAGCGCTTCATTGGATGCAGATTTTAATTGGCTCTCTAGTTCCGATCCGTTTGAAACCAATCGCATACCTTTCCCTCCACCTCCAGCAGAGGCTTTTATCAACAACGGGAACCCAGTAGATTGTGCGATGTTGATGGCTTGATCAATGTCTTGAATTGGTTCGTCTGTTCCGGGGACCAAAGGAACATTGAGTTTTCGGGCGAGTTGCTTGGCTTGAATTTTTGAACCCATTTGAAGCATGGCATGCGCTGGTGGTCCGATGAAGCAAATTTTTTCAACTTCCAGTTTTTTGGCGAACTCCGGGTTTTCGCTTAAGAAACCGTAACCTGGATGTATTGCGTCAACCTTTGTTTTTAGAGCCACTTCTACAATTCTGTCCATTCTGAGGTAAGATTCACGGGAAGGACCTTCTCCAATGCAGTAAGCTTCATCAGCCAGTTGCGTATGCAAGGCTTCTGAATCGATAGTGCTGTAGACTGCCACCGTTTGAATGCCCATTTTTTTTGCAGTTTGAATGATTCGAACGGCAATTTCTCCACGGTTTGCAATCAATAATTTTTTTATCATGCTTTGTTTAATGTTCTTAATTGATCCCACATTTTTTCGGCATAAGCGATGGTCATTTTGTCCAAAAAGTATGATCCATTTAATGGATCATTAAAACCTTCTAGCTTGGATTCTTTTCGAATAATGTGTTGGATGTGGATGCTCGACTTTAGCCACCTTAGGTCGGTAGATGGCTTCAATGCATCTGCTGATTCGAGTAAAATACAATCATAGCCGGACAATGCCGCTGCAACGGCCATGCAACTGTATTTTACCGAGTTTTCATATGGATTGTCTGATAAACAGCGTGCATCCATGCAAGCCAAATGTTTTATTTGAGTGCATTGAAATAGTTCTGATAAGTTTTGTAGAACTATATAAAAAGCCCTCGTGAAATATATGTTTTTTAAGAAATCATCTGTCAAATGATGTCTTATAAAAATTTTCTTAATTTCCAGATTTTCATTTGAAATCAGCTGGTGCAAAAGATCGACTACAGATTGAAAATTTTGATGCAAGTCAAACATTAGTGCGTTGTGGTAACCCTTGTTCTGGTCAGTGGAAAAAATATTGAAACGAGATGTATGTTCATCATTACAGAAATACCGGATATAAGCTTGGAAATTTGGGTGATCAGCGTTTAACTTGAAACTTATTTCAACAGCATCCGTGAAAACACCTTGCAATGCATTGGAGAGTTGTTCAGGATTTTCGATCTTGTCCAAGTAAATATGCATGTATTCTATTCCATTCAACAATGACATTTGAATCATCTCAGTCAGTTCAACTGAATGCGCTGGTCTTAGCAGAATTCCTGATTTCCAAAATGGATTTAACGGAAAATCAATTTGTAAAGAATGTTTAACGTCGCTAATAAAGGCAAAAGGGTCAGAGCTGATTCCGTCATCGGGAATTGAGTAGAATGAGTCAATGGTTTTGCCTGGATTTTCTGATAAAATTTGTTGAATCCAATCATTCTTGCTTTGTGCCTGCCAAATGAGTTGATTACTTGACATTCTGAACGGATTTAAAAATGATCAGCGGCTGATTTTTTTCAACTTTATCTCCACGTGTTGTTTTAATTTCATGAATGATCCCGTCGTGTTGAGAGCGTAAAATATTTTCCATTTTCATGGCTTCTAAGGTAAGGAGCGGATCTCCTTTTAGGATGCTTTGCCCGACGGCCACCTTGACCTCCAGCACCAATCCAGGCATGGGCGCTACCAATGCGTCATCGTGCAAAGTATTTTTAGCGTTGAACCCCAGTTCATTGATGAGTTGATCCAGAGGGGTAGAAATTCGAAATATTCGCTTCTTGCGGTCAGTTTTTAATATGACTGTGCCTTGCTGAAGATTGACCTCTAATATTTCGGCATTGTAGTGGGCATTGTTGATGCGCAATTGATATTGGTTGGAGCTTGATTTTATCAAGGATGCATGTTCCAATTGTTCTGAAGTCAATTGGATGGTTTGTTCATTTAAATGGACTAAATATTTCAAAACATGCTTTGTTTTAGAATGGATGGCAAAGATAAAACCCAAGCCTGAAAAAGATTGAAAAACAGCATTTTAAAGTTAGCCAGACAGGGTTTCTAAGGTTCAAAAATCGCTGGCCGATGGATTCACGTGCGTTGTTCGAAGTACCAGTCCGCTATTTGTTTACCGATGGATAAGCCAGCGGTGGCAGCAGGTGAGGGCGCATTGCAAATATGGATCATTTTAGGAACTCTAAAATGCAAAAAGTCATCTACCATTGCACCTTTTTCGTTTACGACTTGTGCACGAATTCCTGAGCCATGGTAGGACAAATCGGATGCTACAATGCCTGGAGTCATCTCAGATGCTTTTTTGGCAAAGAAGTGGATGGAGTAATTTCTACGATATTCCTGAAGCCCCGTTTGCCAATGGTTGAGAATTAATTTCCAGAAACCTGGATATGCGAAGGTATCCAAAGTGTCTTTCCACCGAAAGGAACCGGGCCGATAGCCTTCGCGATCATATGCTAAAATAGCATTGGGGCCTAATGTTTGTTCACCCGACATAGTCCGGGTATAATGAATGCCCAAGAAAGGAAACTTTAAATCAGGAACCGGATAAATCAATCTTGCTACGATGTCTTTTTTTTCAGGTATTAGTTTGTAGTAAATGCCTTTGAATGGGATGATATGGTAAGGCATATGGATTCCTGAGATCCGTGCTATGCGATCGGATTGCAGGCCCGCGCAGTTAATTAAGAATTCTGCCGTAAAACAGGATTGGTCCTCGCAAATGATTTCTATGGCTTTTTCTGTATTACGAATGGTTGCTACTTCTTTGTTCAGAGAAAGGGTTAAACCTTTTTCAACGCACAGCCCGATCAACTGACGCACAACCTGTATATAATCAATGATGCATGCTTGCGGTACCAGGATTGCTTTAATGGAACGAACGTTGGGTTCAATTTCCTGTATTGACTCTGGACCTAACAACTGTAAGTCTTTTAGCCCGTTTTGAATTCCATTTTGATGGATTCTTTCCAAAGATGGTAGCTCGTTTGGTTTTGATGCAACGATTAGTTTACCAGTTTTTTGATAAGGGATGCCATGGGAGTTACAAAAATCCAATAACATTTGGTAGCCTTCCAGGCAATTTTTGGCTTTGTATGAGCCAGGTTTGTAATAAATTCCAGAGTGTATTACACCAGAATTATGACCGGTTTGATGTGCTGCGGGAGAAGACTCTTTGTCAAGCAATAAAATTTTTAATCCGGGATTTTTCAATAGCAACTGGTAAGCCGTTGATGCACCCACAATGCCGGCCCCTATAATGCAGATGTCAAATTTCATTGGATGGAAAAAAATGAATTATTTCTTAATCCACTTTTTGATCACTCTCGATTCAGCGAAATGAAGTTCCAAAAAATAAATTCCAGATTGGTAATGCTCAACGTAAATTGGTGTTGTGGTTTCTACTTTTCCTTTTTGCAATATTTGACCTGCGATATTTTTTATTAAATAATTGCAATCGCCAGGCAAATTGAGTAAATGGAGTTCTGATTGAGCTGGATTTGGAAAAACTAGAATTTGACTAGTAGCTTGATCCTTCGTTGCCAGTATATTCTTGCATAAAAATGGCTTGGCTTGTTCAATCATGAAATTCAATACAGCATCTTGGTTGTGAACGGCATGTTCTGTACCGGTGTATATCCAGGTCTCCCAGTGTGTTTCTGGAATTTGAAGATTTTGAAGTCGTTCGGTAATTACACAACTACCATATGCTGTTGGATAATTTTGTGAAATGAGTGGTATCGGATAGTATGGTCTGTTTGCTTGACAAGGTACCACAGGGTCACCCGATTGGTGATATGAAAATACAGCAATCCGATCTGAGGGATCGATGGATGAAGTATCCATAAGTGCTCCGAAAATATTGAGAACGCCTTGAACTTCTGAATTGAATCCATTTACATTCAGGGTCCCTTCTATGGGTCCTAGATCTGGGCGCTCTTTGGCCCCAACTCCGCCAATGGCTCCTGCTTCTTTGGGCTTTTCACTTTCCTTGTTCAGGAATGCTGCATTGAGTGCAACAATGGAGCCTGCACTTGCTCCACCAAGCCAAACACGGGATAAGTCGATTTCGTACTTTTTATGATGGGCTTTCAAATAGCGAATGGCTCCTTTCATATCGGTCGCTCCACGGTAGCCTGCCCGTATAATTTCTGCGGCGTCAAAAGCAAATGGCGGGTTCAAACCAAATCCTGGCCCATCGAAGCCGATTCTATAATCGATGGTGGCGGAAATGATCCCTCTTTGGGCCATTTCCTCGCAAATGGGGGCAAAGTCTTGGCGTTTGCCTTGGAAAAAGCCTCCTCCAAATGCCCAAATGATTATCGGTTTTTCAAGTTCAGGTGAGCCCACAGGCCAGTAAATATCCAGGTAAAGGGAATCCATGATTCCTCGGTAATCTGGTAAAACACCATACAATACAGCGGTTTCTTTATCAAATGAATAGGAATTTTTATCGTAATTGCATTGAGCGTTCGACTGGTAACCTATAAATAAAAGCGAAATGGCAATCAAAATGTACGATTTCATGTCCGATTTTTTACAAAAATAAGTATTAATAAGTGGGATGTATTGGTTTGTTTTTTAAAATTGATTCCAACTCTGAAAGAAGTGGTTCGTTTAGCAAGTGAAGCTGGTCCAAAGCCGCAAGGTTTTCTTTTAATTGATTCTTCGAAGTTGCTCCTAAAATCACGGTACTAACATTTGGGTTCAACAGGCACCAAGCAATGGCAAACTGGGACATGGTCAAAGGTAAGTCTTTGATTAACAAGTGTAGTTGTATGACTTTTTGATTCCATTCATCAATGAGGTTCTTTTCCTTGAGCCAAAGATAATCTGGAAGGGATAATCTTGAATTTTCAGGGATGCCATGCATGTATTTTCCTGTGAGCATTCCGGAAGCCAACGGAGACCAAATGGTGGTACCAAGTCCAATTTGCTTGTATAGTTGGCTGAATTCCACTTCGACTTTATGTCTGTTGAATAAATTGTATTGAGGTTGCTCCACGACCGGACCAATCAAATGATTTTGACGAGCAACCATGTGTGCTTCCATAATTTCCTGAGCGGACCACTCCGACGTACCCCAATACAAAATTTTACCTTGTAAAATCAGTTGGTGCATCGCCCACACCGTTTCTTCAATGGGGGTGTTTTTATCAGGCCTGTGTGCAAAAAATAAATCCAGGTATTCCAATTGCAGACGTTGAAGCGCCTCATTGCAAGCTTCTACGACATGTTTCCTGCTGAGACCCGTCATGTTGGGTCGTTTGTCACCACGCCCAAAAAAAACTTTACTTGATACCAGGTAACTGCTTCTGTCCCAATGCATTTTTTTTAAGATCCGCCCCATGATCAATTCGGAATGCCCATGTGCATACACTTCTGCATTATCAAAAAAATTCACCCCTGCATCATATGCGCATTCCATGAGTTCACTGGCCTTTGATTCGTCTATTTGGCGATCAAAGGTTACCCAGGACCCAAACGATAATGCACTGATTTTTAATCCGCATTTTCCAAGCTGTCGATATTCCATTGTGATTGGTGTGTATTGTCAATAATTTATCAAATGAACAGGAAACGTTGATTGAAGAATCGTTTAATCTGCTCATTTTCAGACGTCAGTCAGCTTTTGTATTCCATTTTTCAATTGATCCTTCAAATGATTTAGCATCTTACGATTTAAAATTGTTTAAAAAATTTGAATCTATAACAATTGATTGTCATACTTGTTATACTAAGAGTCATTGAATTTCCATGGAGCTTCCATGGGCTTATATGGTTTTATGAAAAAATTACTGATTACAGGCGCGACGGGTTTTGTAGGCTACCATTTGGTAGTAGAGGCTTTGTTGCAAGGGTATGAAGTACATGCTACCATCCGAAAATCAGGGCGATTGGGTAATTTGAGCAATGTTCCGATACATTTCCATGAACTTAGTTTGTTTGATAAAGAAGGGTTTAAGCGATTATTGAATGAACATCAAATTGGGATGGTCATTCACAATGCAGGACTTACCAAAGCCACCACCGAGGACCAGTATTTTTCAGTCAATACGCATGGTACGCGCGTTTTGGCGGAAGCTTTGAGTGAATCGAATAGTCGCACCAAACGATTCATTTTCATGAGTAGCCTTGCAGCCAAAGGGCCTGGAAAAAATCCAGGGGATCTACTTTATCAACATACCCCCGATCAGCCTGTGACGGCTTACGGCAGGAGTAAATTGAGAGCAGAGCGAGTATTGATGGAAATTCCTCATTTAGATGTTACAATTTTTCGCCCCACTGGTGTGTTTGGGCCCTATGAGCAAGACTTTTTGCAAATGATTAAAATGATTCATCAGGGGATTGAAGTATACATTGGCAAGCAAGATCAGACCATTAGTTTTTTGTATGTAAAAGATTTGAGTCGGTTGGTCATTCATGCTTTGGCTTATGAGCGTATGTTCGGACCCTATATGGTTTCTGATGGCAATGTTTATTCGCGGTATACCTTTGGCGAAGTAGCTTCAAATCTTCTGCAAAAAAAGACTCGACGTATTTGTATTCCTCTAATCATGGGCAAAGGCATTGCCATACTTTCCGAATATTACCATCAGATCAATAAGAAGCCTGCCTTGTTGAATCGTGATAAATTACATGAAATACTTGCCCCCAGTTGGTTGTGTGACATATCATATGTGCAAAGAGATTTTAATTTTGCAATGCAATACCAATTGGCGTCCGGGTTGCAAGAAACATTGAAATGGTATAAAGAGAATCATTGGTTATAAATAATCTGATAAAATATGAATTCAAATAAAATTCAAAAACCATTGCCTGCGAATGGTAAATTGGGGGTGCTGATTCCTGGTATGGGTGCAGTGGCAACTACTTTTATTGCAGGCGTTGAAGCCGTGAAGAAAAACATTGCATTGCCAATTGGCTCGATGACCCAAATGAGTACCATTCGATTGGGAAAACGCACGGAGAACCGGCAGCCATTGGTAAAGGATTTCGTGCCCTTGGCGAATTTGCAGGATATGGTATTTGGCGGATGGGACATTTTTGAAGACAACATGTATGAGGCTGCAAAAACCGCGGAGGTTTTGGAGTCTAAGCATCTCGAACCTATACGGAAGGAGTTGGAAGCCATTCGGCCGATGTCAGCAGTATTTGATAAAGCGTATATCAAAAATTTGGATGGCCCGAATGTGAAAAAGGGAGCTGATAAAATGGAATTGGCCAACCAATTGATGGAAGACATTCGCAATTTTATCAAGCTTAATGGTTGCGATCGTGCGGTTATGGTATGGTGTGCGAGTACGGAGAAGTATGTTGAACCTTCTTCGGTGCATGAAACCTTGGACGCTTTTGAAGAAGGGATGAGGAACAATGATCCGCGAATTTCTCCGAGTATGATTTATGCGTATGCGGCATTAAATCTCTCCATTCCATTTGCAAATGGAGCGCCTAATCTGACCTGCGATATTCCAGCGCTCATCGAACTGGCATACAGAACTGGGACTCCTATTGCAGGAAAAGATTTTAAAACCGGACAGACTTTGATGAAAACCATTGTAGCTCCAGGTTTGCATGCGAGAGCCATAGGTGTATCTGGTTGGTTTTCCACCAATATTCTTGGCAATCGGGACGGAAAAGTTTTGGATGACCCTGAAAATTTTAAAACGAAAGAAGTTTCAAAACTCAGTGTACTGGAAGAAATCTTTGATCCACAAAACAATCCAGAGTTGTATGGCGAAATGTACCATAAAGTTCGCATCAACTATTATCCGCCGCGAGGCGATAACAAGGAGAGTTGGGACAACATTGATATTTTTGGATGGATGGGATACCCGATGCAAATCAAGATCAATTTTTTATGCAGGGATTCCATTTTGGCAGCGCCCATCGTTTTGGATTTGGCTTTGTTTATGGATCTTGCAAAAAGGGCACATATGAAGGGTATTCAGGAATGGTTGTCCTTTTATTTCAAGTCTCCGCAGGTCAAAACTGGGTTAAGGCATGAACATGATATTTTTAAACAGTTGATCAAGTTACAAAATACTTTGAGGTACATCATGGGAGAAGATCTGATCACCCATTTAGGTTTGGATTATTATTAAGATTTGATGGAATCATTGTGATGTCTGTTCATCAGCTGATTGCGAGCTTTTTTGGAATAGGGTATTTGGGAAAAGGTTCAGGGACCATTGCTGCAGTGGTTTGGACGGTAATTTTGTTTTTTAATGCCTCTTTTAATCAAGGTCCCTTGAAATGGTCAGTTTTGAGCTTTTTGCTCATTTCCGTGGTGGGGGTATTCTCTGCAACCAAAGTTGAGGCTTTGTGGGGGAAAGACCACCAGCAAGTGGTTATTGATGAAGTGGCCGGGGTCAATCTGGCATTGTTGTTTCTCCCACCGGTGTGGTACATTTACCTCATTGCATTGATCTTATTTAGATATTTCGATATATTTAAACCGCTTTATATTAGGCGTTTAGAAGTATTTAGGGGGGGTATAGGTACAATGGCAGACGATTGGTTAGCCGGGCTTTATGCAAATGGTGTTACGCAAATTCTTCTTCTTTTTTGGGCGAGCTTCTAAATCCATTCTTGGAAATATTCAGTATGTATAATTGATAGGGTATTCAACGAATTGCCTTTGCAGGGGTCAACTTTTTTGCTTTATGCGTTGTTATTTCATGCTATAGGTCGAATTCGTGGTATCCGCGTATTTTGATTATTGGTGTTAAAGCATTCTGAGGGCGGGATTAATCAAGGATTTTTGTTGTGTCCTGAGGTTTTATGAAGTTTAGCATTTCACAATCCAAAAACAGATGTAGAATCCGGTTAATCGTTCACTTGGAAAACATTCATTTGCTCGACTTGAAATCATGATTATATCGTTTCGTCGCCTTTTTCTCATTTTAGGAATTTTATGTGCAATCCTGATAGGCTTGCAAGCACAGCGAACAGTCATCAAGGGATCCGTTTTTGATTCCAAAACCAAAGAACCTCTTCCATTTGCCAGTATCCTCTTTTTAGGGTCCACAACGGGCACTACCTCAGATTATGATGGTCGGTACACCATCGAAACATCAAAAAAATATCAGCAATTGGAAGCCCGGTATGTGGGATATAAGCCAAAAGTCATTGAAGTACAGTATGGAAAAACCCAGGATATCCATTTTGCATTGGAATCCAACAACAGTATATTGAAAGAAGTGGTGGTCAAATCCGGAAAACAGAAATATTCCAAGAAGAATAATCCAGCAGTCGAAATCATTGAAAAAGTCATTGCCAATAAGCAGAAAAACCGGAAAGCGAATTTTGATTATTACCAATATGAGAAATACCAGAAGTTGGAATTTGCCCTGAGCAATATTTCAGAGGGTTTTAGAAATAAGAAGATCTTTAAAAATTTTCAATTCGTGTTTGATAATTTGGATTCTTCAAAGATGAATGGCAAACCACTGCTTCCGGTTTATCTAAAAGAGAATGTTTCCGATGTTTATTATCGTAAAGACCCCCGTTCAACCAAGGAAATAATGAAAGGGGAGCGGTTTGTCAATTTTAGTGAATTCATCAACGATGAGTCCCTTGCTGAATATTTTCAATACCTTTATCAGGATATCGATATTTACGAGAGCAATGTTCCGCTCTTTGGCAATTTATTTTTGAGCCCCATTGCGAATATGGCTCCAACGTTTTATCGGTTTTACCTGATGGATACGGTATACATTGATGGCGATTCATGCTTTCAAATTTCTTTTTATCCACGAACTCGGACTGATTATTTATTTCAAGGTGATTTGTTTATTACAAAAAATGAATCGTATGCTGTTCGCGAAGTGCGAATGACCGTAAATAAAGAAATAAATTTGAACTGGGTAAAGGAATTGGCGATCCGGCAGCGATTTATTAAGGCGGATACCTTGGGTTACATCCTGGACAAAGATGAAATCATGGCAGACTTCGGGGTGTTTAATGCCAAGATGGGTATTTTCGGGCAGCGAAACGTCTCCTATAAGAATTTTGTGTTTAACCAGCCAAGATCGGAAGAAGATTATGGAGGTCCTGCTTTGGTCGAATTGGACCAAGCCAACAATGAAAATGATTCTTTTTGGAATGAATTGCGGCATGATACATTGACCAAGTCAGAAGCAGGTGTTTACATGGCGATGGATAGTCTTCAAAAAGTCCCTTCGTTTAGGACCTTTATGGACATTGCCACCATTTTATTGGCAGGATACAAGGTTGCAGGCCCAGTAGAAATTGGTCCGGTGAATACCTTTTACAGTTTTAATCCGGTGGAGGGATTTCGCATGCGTTTAGGGGCCAGAACGACACCCGCTTTCAGCACCAAAATGTTGTTTGAAAGTTATGGCGCATACGGGTTTAAGGATCACAAATTCAAATATTTTTTAGGAGGTACTTTCTCGTTGGCACCTGACCGCATCAGTGTTTTTCCTGTGAGGGAATTCAGGGTAAAATACCAAAAGGATACCAAAATTCCCGGACAAGAGTTGCAATTTATTCAAGAGGATAATTTTCTACTCTCATTCAAAAGAGGTGAAAATGACAAATGGCTATACAACGAAACGTTCGACTTGCAATATATCCAAGAGTTTAAAAACCATACTTCTTTTTCGATCGAAGCAAAAAGATTGACGCAACAGCCAGCGGGGTCTTTATTTTTCAGTCACGTTAAGTATGGAGATGCATTGAATGCTGTTGAGCAGATTCAAACGATGGAACTTGCTGCGACTTTGCGTTGGGCTCCTCATGAGCAGTTTTTTCAAGGTAAATTGTATCGAACACCATTGCCCAACAAGCATCCAATTTTTACATTGCGCTATAATCTTGGGTTGAAAGATGTATTAGGCGGAGAGTATGCATACCATAACCTATCGTTTAATTTTTCCAAAAGGATATTATTTCCTCAATTTGGATTTGCTGATGCTACATTGGAAGGAGGAAAGGTATTTGGAAAAGTGCCATTTCCATTGCTGTTTATTCATCGAGCCAATCAAACGTATTCTTACCAGGTGCAATCCTATAATTTGATGAATTTTTTAGAATTTGTTAGCGACCAATTTATTAGTTTTAATTACAATCATTATTTAGGTGGTTTTTTATTCAACAGAGTGCCCTTGTTGAAAAAATTAAAATGGCGGGAAGTATTTTCAGTGAAGCTATTGTATGGCGGAATCCGCGATGAAAACAATCCGGACTTTGATCCGACTTTGTTCAAATTGCCCACTACGGTGGATGGTATCCCCATCACCTATTCCTTGGAAGAAAAACCTTACGTTGAAGCAAGTATTGGTATCTATAATATCTTTAAATTAGTGCGCTTGGATTATGTCCGGAGGCTCAATTATCTGGATCACCCAGGAGTTTCTAAATCGGGCATAAGGGCGCGAATTCGATTTGAATTTTAAGTACGAGCAATAATGGGTTGAGCCTTATGACAACTTGGAGGGAGCGAATTAAACGATTTCTAAATGACCTATTGAATCCTATAGTAAGGTTTATTGCCAAACTTGGATTGACGCCTAATCACATCACGAGCATTGGATTTGGTCTGAACATAGGGGTTGCAATTTGGTTCATAATGGCATCAGAAATGGGTGACAGGATGGATTTGTCGTACGTTGGCTGGGGAGGTGGATTGATATTATTTGCAGGTATTTTTGACATGATCGACGGTCAGTTGGCACGGTTGACTCAAACCAGTTCGAAGTTTGGAGCGCTCTATGACTCTGTGTTGGACCGGTACAGTGAATTGTTCATGTTTCTTGGGATTTGTTATTATCTGGTTTCCTACCATTATTTTCTTAGTTCGATCTTTGCATTCATCGCGATGATCGGGTCGATGATGGTCAGCTACATTCGTGCACGTGCGGAAGGGCTGGGCATAGCTTGTTCGGATGGATTGATGCAGCGGCCAGAACGCATCATAACGCTTGGGGTTTCAGGCATCATTTGTGGTTTGGCATATGGCTGGTATGGAGACCTTATATGGCATATCGAGGGTATCCCGTTTCATGTGTTTGAAACGATGTCGTTCTTCACCATGCCCATAGCTTTGCTTGCGGTCCTCGCAAATTACACCGCTTACACCCGTTTAATGCACTGTAAAAGAGCACTTCGTTAGTTCTTGGATTTAAATGTATAAGAATATTTAATTTTGAATAGGTAGTAGTGAGGAGCATCATGCAAAAGAATTCGAGAAAGATTATCAGCGTAGAACTTGGATTGGTATTGCTTATTTCTTCTTCATATCTTGTCTTATTTCATTTTCTCACCGGGTTAAGAAGTGAACATTTAGTAATTTGCATTTTCTGTCTGTCAGCATATTTGCTGCATCCCAACGGAAGAAAGCTCATTTTAGGTTTTGTTGCATTTCTGGTGTATTGGATTTTATGGGATGGGATGAAAGCCTTTCCTAATTATCTGTATCATGATGTCAGTATAGAAGGAATTTATACGCTGGAGAAGAATTGGTTTGGACTCAATTCGCCCGAAGGCATTATGACTCCTGGTGAATGCATGATGAGGTATACTGCTCCCTGGAAGGACTTGTTGTCTGCGTTTTGTTATTTCAGTTGGGTTCCTATTCCTTTGTTATTTGGTTTTTATTTGTTCTACAAGAAATCAGAGGAGTTGATTCTTTATTCATTTTGTTTTTTAATGAGCAATCTTTTGGGATTTGCATTGTATTATTTAGCACCAGCGGCTCCACCCTGGTATGTTGCGCTGCATGGATTTACGCTCTATCCTCAAACACCAGGTTATGCCGCAGGTTTATTGAAAGCAGATGCTCTACTTGGGATCCAGTTGTTTGAAGGGATGTATCAAAAAAGTTCAAACGTTTTTGCTGCTTTTCCCTCTTTGCATGCGGCTTATCCTTTGGTAGCATTTCTCTATGCCATCAAGAATAGGTACTTTAAATGGAGTATTGGATTGCTTTGCCTTTGTTTAGGAATTTGGTGGTCAGCTATTTATACACAGCATCATTATTTGATAGATGTGTTGGCAGGAATTTGTTGTGGAGTAGCTGGGTACTTGTTGATGGAGCTCATTTACCAATACAGTCAGAAGTTGCAAACAGCTGTTGCAAAATATGCAGAAACGATCAGGCCAATTTGAAGAAGTCCGTTAATTTCCTTTTTACTTCTCGAAGTATTCAATTGATAAGTTGATGCTCTAAATTATATAATGACGATTCCATATTCGATTGATTTTATTTGATTGAAGTCTTAAATCCCGTTGGAGGGACTTGACTTACATGAAGATTTATTAAAGTCAGACGTTTCATACAATGATCATTTCAAGAAACGCTATCATCGGCTAAATTGTGCAGGGGGATATTTTTTTTAATATGCGTTTTGAAGCATTATTGGATATTAGAATTTTCGTTGATGTTCAAAACAAAAGAGGCTGGTTTTTTAGGCCAGCCTCCAAAAATATGTTCGAGAGAAATTTGTTAATCCTGAACAATGATCTGCTTGGTAACAATTTTATCCTTTGTTCGAATTTGTGCTACATAAAATCCCGCTTGCAGGGGATGCTTGGGCATGTTAAATGTATTGGAATTGATATCGGTATGCGCTTTGATCAGTTTTCCATGAACATCAAAAATGCTGATGGTTTTCATTGGATGTTCTGGTTTTGTTTCAAAGTTAAGTACTTGATTGAAGGGGACCGGACTTAAGCTTAATCCAATTTCTGCATCACTCACTTCTTCATTGGCTACAGCTTGGCAACCTAAATCGAGTGCAACGCACATTCTTGGAATAGCCAATTGAAACGTTGTGTCAAGGTAAGCTCTGCCTTTGGCAACACTCATGTCGGGATTGGTGGCCAATCCGTTGAGGTGGAGTGTATCGGCGTTAAAGTTAGTACCCCTTTGAGCATTTACGATTTGAACAATGACCTTTAAAGTATTGAGATCCCACCATTCCCATGGAGAACCTTGGGGCGTTACTTTGCCATTGTAAATCAAAGGGATGTTGAAGGCGTAAAAATTATCGGTACCCAATAAAATGTTTTGCATGGTCAATGGCAATACCGTTTGAGTGCTTTTTTGTTGATCGATAAGCCCTTTCAATGCATCCAATTTTGGGTCAACCCCTTTCAGAATTTCGTTGCTTCCGAGATTATTCGCCGTTTCGATGCATTTACGGGTCCCGGTTGCATAAATTACAAATTGGTTTGTGGTAGGAACAATCACAGGGCCTTCATAAAATGGAGCAAAAAAATCATTGGTGCAATGAACACCGCAATAAACCGGTTCGTTGGTCTCTCCGTCTAGCCAGGTTGAATCACCCAATGCACCTCCCATGTTTACACTGATTTGGAATTCGGAAGAGTAGTTTGGATGGTTAGGCAAACAAAGAGGCGTTTGGGTTGTTCCGTACAAGTTGCCCATGAGTGTGCTATCAATGTACGGCAACAAAGTTTGTGTGTTGATGAATTTTGGCAAAGTCACTTCACTCCAATCATTGACGCAGCCACTTCCCAGTGCTAAGTAGCCGCCTGTTCCAATTCCCCATACGCAAATTTTTGAAGGATCAATTCCATATGGGTTTCCATCTTCTGCAACACTTTTTTTGAAGTAACGAATGCATGAACGTGTATCCTGAATACCGCGAAATGCAGCCTGGAGCAATGAGCCTGTGCGGGCGTTCTGATCTGGGGAAGTAGGTAGCCATCCCAATCGGTATGTGTAGCATCCCACCACGAAACCTCTTGAAGCCAACGCTGCAGCCAAGTTTACTACCGTTGAATCCACGCGAGATCCTGTCACCTGTCCATTGTACAATGGAGGAAGGAAACTTCCGGTATGCGATATCAAAACCAGAGGACGGTCTGATTTGCTATCACCTGCAGGCGTGTAAATGTCGATTTTGAGGTCTTCGGCAGCAGGAGTACCCGTAATGATGCTAATGTTTTTTCCATAAACAACATCCGCTGTACGCACTACTGGAAACATTTGATCCAGGTACCTTCTTTGTGCAAAAGAAGTTTGCAAGACCAAGATGAACAAGAGTGATAAAATGTAAAGTTTTTTCATAATTTGGATTTAGAATGATAATTATTGCTTTTTAAATTCATACAGTACACTGAAATAGGCCAATCTGCCGATCAGCGGGCCACCATAAGTTTGATAGCTTTTCTGGTTGAAGACATTGGAAGCGCCCAATTTAAAGATGGTATTTTGCGATTTCCAATTCCAATTGATTTGAGCATCGGTAAGGCTATAAGATGGAATGTAACCTGTGAATTGAGGGGAACCTTCAAAAATGAAACCATCGATCCATTTATAATTCACATTGAATCCAATGTTTTTGACACCAAGAAAGGTCAAATCACGGCCACTGATTCCGACGTTGAATTTATGTTCAGGCGTGTTGAATGCAGGGATGATGGGATCATCGGTTTGGGTATTCAATACATTCCAACTGTAATTTCCTTTTAGCTGATAAAACTGGTTGAAAAAATAATTTAAACCAGCTGAAAAACCTTGCGTCGTCACTTTGTCTTTTGCGTTTGCACTTACCCGATAAGCCTGAACGCTTGTAGGCAATGCGCTACCTTGAGGAATGAATGCATCGATGCCTATCTGATATCCAATGAAGTCTTCGTATCTACTGAAGTAATACCCTAAATCAGCATATATGCAATTGAATAAGCTGGTGCGGTAACCCACTTCAAATGTTTTTACTTTTTCCGGACGAATCGCAGGTACATCAAAATAACTCAAAGTGTCTCGAACACCACTATTCAGGAAATCGATGAATGAATTCAGGGTAATTAAGTTTTGTATACCATTGATATTGCCCAAAAGGACTGCCCTGCCCACATTGTAATGCAAGTACTGATCGGTCAATGTGGGATTCCTTATGGCAGATGAAAAGGATACTCTTAGATAATTGTTTTTCGAAGGTTGATAGACGATGGATGCTGCGGGTGAAATGAGATAATCGAAATTCTCATGTTTGTCCAAACGAGCAGTCAGATTAAGTTTGAGGGAGTTGTTCAGGATGCCAATGTTTCCGCCAGCATAGATGCCGTATTCATAAGTGTTGATGTTGGCAGTACCGGTATCCAACAATATGGATCCTTTGGAGTCTGGATAGTAAATTCTTCCACTTCCACCCACCACAATATCCAGATCGCTGATGTTTGCATTTTGGATAATATCTGTAAAGATGTATTCACCTTGACCGTGTACCAAGGCTGACCGATCATAAAACTTGGTGCCTCCTTCAGAATAGGCAATGCGTGAAGTGATGTCGTTGAAGACGGTATTGAAATCGTCTGATCCAGGAACATAGAAAGAGTTGGTGCGTAACAAATTATTGCCGGTATTTGCAAATCCTTGTGCCAAGCTGTGCCAAAAAGTTAATGAATCTTGTAATCCAAGCAAGAAGCTACTTACAGCTGCTTTGTATGCATCAGGCCGACCTATGAAGTCCAAGATTTTTGGATAGTTTTCTTTGGATGAAATTTTCGGCACAACGTTCAACGTCCAATAGTTGCTGTATGCGGTGACCCAGTTGAAATTGTCTGCTGCAGATTGCTGCAATTTTAAGGCAGTGAAATAGGGGTCGTAAGAATCACCAGAGTTCTCATGTGTTGCATAGAATCGCAGAAAGTATTTCTCTTTTTTGATCAACTCTAAGCGGTGTTGAAAGAACTTGATGTTTTTTAAACTGTAGCGGTTGTCGCCTTGATAAACGGTGGTTCCACCGCCCAGGCTTGATGATAAAATCAATTCAGGTGAAGAATAGGTTTGGCTGGGTGATAGGCGCAAGTGAATGGCTGCATTTCCTTTGAAGTTGTAGGAATTGTAGTCAACCAGTTCTTTTTCCCGGTATCCTTTTCTGTGAAAAATATTCAGGCCTGGGTAGGTGATGATTGCATTTCGATAATCAAATTCGGCTTGGTATTCGTCTCCATAAATGTTTACTGCATCGTAACCACCTGGATTGTCGGAAGGAGAAATCGAATTGTAAACAGGATCCAGGTTGTCAGCTTCCCAATCGTTTGCGGTGAGGTAATAAAGATTGAATTTGTATGCTAAATAATCATCGCCATTTTTATTTTTAAAGGCATCAGCCCAACGCAAACAACCATCGAGAAGATTGCGTTCTCCTGCTTTCAGTTGGAAGCTCAAGCCTTTGTGGATAAAAGGGCTTTTGGTTTCCATGCTGATGACCCCATTGAAAGCATTGGGGCCGTAAAAAGCAGAGCTTGCTCCTACGATGAGGTCGACTTTATTGACATCCAGTTCGCAAGAACCCAAAAAGTTTCCCAATGAAAAATTCAGTCCGGGAGATTGGTTGTCTACTCCATCGATGATTTGTAGAGACCGTACCGGACTTGTGCTGTTGAATCCCCGCGTGTTGACGATGGTGAAGCCCAGGCTGGCAGTGGTGAGATCCACGTCTTTTAGAGAACCCAGGCCATCGTAAAAGCTAACCGAAGGCGTTTCGCGTATTGCAATGAGGTCCATTGATTCAACGGTCAACGGAGAAGATTTTTGTTTATCGCTTATTCTTTGGCCGCTGATTTCTACGACATCAATCATAACGGATTCTTCCTCCAAGGTGATTTCGATTTTTTTTCCTCCTTCTCCGACCGAGGTGGTTTTGGTGGCGTAACCGCTATACCTAAACTCCAGGGTGATTGGAAATTTCATGGAAGTGTTGAGGATGAAATGTCCGTCGTAATCCGTGACCGTACCTGTATTTGAATCTTTGATGATCACGGTGGCTCCAATGAGCGGTTCACCTGTTTTAGCATCTTTGATGGATCCACTTAACAGATTTTGTCCAAAAACAGCTATGGACGAGCTGAAAAAACACAATAAAAACATTACAAGCTGATGTAATGAGATTTGCTTACCCATCATAGTCTGTTTTCGTTTTGTCAGGATATCGTTCGTTTCTTTGGCAAGTTACAGTCTGCCGAGCAATTTTGAGAAGCTAAATTAACAAAAAATTATCCAAATCATGCCTTGTTCCAGAACCGTAAACACATGCCCAGCTTAAAAATGGATACCAGCTTCAAGGAAGGTTTGTCGGACAGCAGTTTATGTATTACATGTTTTTCTAATCTGTAATAGATCCAGTACATGACACGACGTAAAAGCAAGGAGTCTATCCAACGCATTGCGCGATTTAAATCTCCATCGAGGACGAAACCTTGCCGGCGGAGTCGAATGAAATTTCTTACGGCAGCTACTTGATTTCTTAAAAACTGGGTAGCAGTGTGGATGCCCGTGTGAACTACGGGATTTTCGATGTGCACAATGGGCCATTGACGGGCTTCCAAGCGCGATGCCCACACGCTGTCCTCGTAGCCATACGATTTTATTTTTTCATCGAAGGGAATTTCCAACATAGTGGTTTTATCGGTCATGAAATTGACCGTATGGAAATATCGGTAGGGTTTTTCCGATCGAATTTTTACAGATGGATTTTCAACCTTGGTTCCGTACATCCAATGCAGCAGATGCTTTTTGCTTTCTGGCAACGGGGGATATGTACAAGCTCCATAGAGTGCCCGGGCATTGGGATACAGCGATTTTAAGCGCAAGTAATTGGATAGAAAGTCAGGACTCGCTGGTAACGTATCGGCGTCTAAAAAAAGCAAGCATTCGTATTGAGCCAATTGAGCGAGTGCATTTCGTGTGGCAGATCTACCGCGGTTGTTTGTTGCAACATGGTACGAGCAATACCGAAGTTCCTCGATGGATTTGTTTCGAAGCGTCCATTCTTTGGCCGAGCCATCATCTAAGGCAATGATTTCGAATGGGATTTGTAATAAAGTCGCCTGTGCATGCAAGGAAATTACCAATTGGTTGATGTCGGTTTGAAAAACGGGAATGAGCATAGACAACATGCTACAAATCTAAAAAGAATTGGTGCAAGGATTCTTTGTTTGTGAACAACCTAAAGGCAGTATGCTTGTTGTAACTTTGTCAGACGATTATCAAGATGGATGACCGGATCAAAAAATCAATCAAAACGCCCATTCTCCAAGATATTTATGAAAAAGTAAAGAGGGGGGATCGGATCAGCAACGAGGATTGTCTGGTGCTGTATGAGCATGCAGATCTTGCATTTGTAGGTATGCTGGCCAATGCAGTGAGGGAAAGAAAGCATGGTGACAAGACATACTTCAATCGCAACTTTCATATTGAGCCAACCAATGTTTGCCTCTATACCTGTAGCTTTTGTTCTTATTCACGATTGATTAAAAAAAGGAGTGAAGGTTGGGAATACAGTTTTGATGAAATCATGCAGCAATTTTTTACGTATGATGATCAACCTGTGACGGAAGTGCACATTGTGGGTGGAGTGTTGCCGCAATACGATTTTGCATTTTATACCAAGTTGTTTAAAGCGATGAAACTCCACCGGCCTGAGATTCATATAAAAGCCTTGACCCCGGTTGAATATCACTATATTTTTAAGAAAGCCAAATTGAGTTACGAAGAAGGCTTGTCTGGAATGATTGAAGCAGGGGTTGACTCCATGCCTGGAGGTGGAGCCGAAATTTTTGATGAGACCATTCGCAACCAAATTGCAGGGGGAAAATGCAGTGCAGAGGAGTGGTTGGAGATTCACCGGATTTGGCATCGCTTGGAAAAAAAGTCGAATGCAACAATTTTATATGGACATATTGAACATTTTCAACATCGCGTAGACCATTTGCATCGCTTGCGGATGTTGCAGGATGAAACTGGAGGTTTTCAGGCATTCATTCCATTGAAATTTCGAAATAAGAACAACCAGATGTCACACCTGGAAGAGGTTTCATTGATTGAGGATTTGCGCAATTATGCAATTTCGAGGATTTATTTAGACAACTTTGATCACCTGAAAGCCTATTGGCCTATGTTGGGTCGCCAATATGCACAACTTTCTTTAGCCTTTGGAGTCAATGACGTGGATGGAACCATTGATGATTCAACCAAGATTTATTCAATGGCTGGATCAGAAGAGCAAAACCCAAGTATGACAACCCATGAGTTGGTGGACTTGATATTGCAGGTTGGGCGTCGAGCGGTGGAAAGAAATTCACTGTATCAGGAGATAAAAGAGTACACATCAGAAGACTTCAAACTGGAGCACTCGATGAGATATTATGCATTGCCGGTTGACTCAAAATGATCCATAATGAACAAGAAATTGTACATTATCAGACATGGAGAAACAGAGCATAATCGGCGGGGCATTGTTCAGGGTCGAGGCATTGATAGCCACTTAAACAACACCGGTAAAATTCAGGCGGAGTTATTTTTTCAAAAGTATAAAAACGTATCCTTTGAATACCTCTATTGTTCAGATCAAAGGAGAACATACCAAACCATTTCATCGTTTGAAAACAGTGATGTGGCTATCATTCGCGATACCCGCCTCGATGAAATTTCTTGGGGTGAACACGAGGGGAAATCAGGCGAACCTGAATTGATGGAGAAATATTATCGAATCATCCAGTCATGGTCTGCCGGAAATTATCATGACCGGCCGGTGGGAGGAGAATCGGCGCAAGATTTGCACGATCGGGTATCATCCTTTCTAATGGATTTGAGCCAACGTCATTTTAACAATGCTCTGATCGCGACGCATGGAAGGACATTGCGTGCTATGTTATGTATTTTGAAAAATCAGCCAATAAAATTTATGGATCAAGTAGCTCATCAGAATACAGGCTTGTACATGTTGGAATGGTGCAACAAAAGTTGGGAAGTCTTGATGGAGAATGATTGCGAACACCTTGGTCAAAAAATTATCATTGAATGATTCGGGTAGCATCCGTCCAATATTTGAATTCACTACCTTTTAATCGTGCACTGGATTCGCTGTCGAAACAGCAAGCGTTGGAATGGTTGGATGCTATTCCTTCCGAATGTGCTAAGTTATTGCGGCAACGTGAGGTCGATGTAGCATTGTTGCCAGTGGGCGCATTGGCAGATTTTGATTCTTTAGCAGTGGTCTCTCATTTTTGCATTGGATCGGAGGGAGCTGTGAGGACGGTTAAGTTGTTTAGTCATGTTCCGTTTGAAGAAGTTCAAACAGTATTTTTTAGTAAAGACTCGCGAACTTCGAATGTGCTGGCTCAGATATTGGCGGAGCATTATTTTCATTTGAACGCATTGAATTGGGTTCAAGAAGGACAGTGCACGGAGGACGAAAAGGTGGGGCGCATCATCATTGGTGATGAAGCATTTTCTGCTGAGCGTTTGTATCCATATCAAATCGATTTAGGACAGGCGTGGTATGAAATGACGGGATATCCATTTGTGTTTGCATTATGGGTTGCAATAAACCATCCAGGGATTGATATTGAACGCAAGATCAATGATGCATTTCAAGAAGAAATCGACCGTGTTTTAATGATGGACGAATTTCATTATGGAGGAATTTCCGATAAAGATTTGCGCAATTATTTTAGGATGAATATCTCTTATGTGTTGGATGTTGAAAAGCGGAAAGCCATGGATTTGTTTTTGTCGCTTTCTGGAATTAAAAATCCATTGATTTAAGATTTTGCGAAAAACACTTGGTAATCTGTTAAGTATGCATAGTAATAATAATTACTATATTAATTGCAGACCCGTAATGCCTTATAAAATGAAATATTTTCATTTATCCTGCTGATATTGGCTTGGAATTTTTGCAATTTTGCAATCCCTTTGCCATATTCCAAAACGCAGGATTGAAACCTACATTGCAACATAGAACTACGGATCCGGTAACGGTTTGGAATAATATTCTGGACCTGATTCGTGCGGCGGTTCCAAAAGATAATTTTAAGAAGTGGTTTGAACCCATCGTGCCCATTCGATTGGTGGATGAAGCCTTGACCATACAGGTGCCCAATAAATTTTTCTACGAGTGGATCGAATCCAATTTTTTGAATTTATTGCGTAGTTGTGTCAAGAAGGAATTGGGCGACAATGGGAAGCTTGAATATCAAATTTTGGTAGAAGATTACCAGAAGCCCGGATTTAATAAGAAAACGACCAAACAAGAACGAGAGTCATTGACTGACCCTGGAATCATTGCCAATCCGTTTGTAATTCCGGGTATTCGAAAATTGAACGTTGAATCCAATCTTTCTCCAAAATATACTTTTGAAAATTACATCGAGGGGAGTTGTAATCGCGTTGCCCGTCAGGCTGGATTGCACATTGCCCAGAAGCCTGGCAACATGTTCAATCCGCTGGTGATATACGGGAACGTGGGTTTGGGAAAAACGCATCTGGTTCAGGCCATTGGTAACGCCATTTTACAGAATTACCCTGACAAAGTGGTGGTATACACCAATGCAGAGAAATTTACCAATCAATTTATTTTGGCTGTAAAGAATAATTCGGTCTCGGAGTTTTCAAATTTTTACCAAAATCTGGATGTTTTGTTGTTGGACGATATCCAATTTTTTGCCAACAAGGCGGGAACTCAGGAGATCTTCTTCCATCTTTTCAATCAATTGCATCAAGGAGGAAAGCAAATCGTGCTCAGTGCCGACCGGCCCCCTAAAGATTTGATGGATATTGAAGACCGCCTCATCAGTCGTTTTAAATGGGGCTTGACGGCTGACCTCACTTCTCCTGATTTTGAAACGCGGATGGCTATATTGATGGATAAGTTGGAGCAAAATCAGCTCCAGCTTCCCGATAATGTCATGGAATATTTGTGTCATAACATCAAATCCAATATTCGGGAGCTGGAAGGGGCATTGGTTTCCATGATTGCACAATCGTCATTGAATTTTAAGAAGATAGACCTGGAATTGGCGAAAGATGTGGTACACAGTTTTGTCAACCAAATGAACCAGGAACTGACCATTGAAGAGATTGCCCAGTGGGTTGCAGATCAATACAAATTGCCTTTGGAGCGGTTGGTCGGCAAAGGAAGGCAGCGGAATGTGGTGATGGCCAGACAAATGGCCATGTATTTTGCAAAGCAATTCACCCAAAGGTCGCTGAAGCAGATAGGTGAATTTTTTGGGGGCAAAGACCATGCTACGGTGCTTTACTCTTGCAATATGGCCAAATACTTGGTGGATTCGGATCCCAATTTCCGACAAATATCTGTTTTGGTTGAAAAGAAAATCCAGAAAAGCTTGAGGAATAAATAGATTTTTTATTTTTGCGTGCCTTTGGAACAAAGGCCGTTGGTCTTAAGGACTTTGGAAGTAATATTAGGGAATGGTCTGGAAGCTGAGTTGGTTTTAATTTGAATGAGTTTTCCGGCCAAATGAACAAAATAGCTGATTGCAATGGCAATTTAAGAACCACGGTGAGGTGGGTGAGTGGCTGAAACCAACGGTTTGCTAAACCGTCGTACTTCGAAAGGGGTACCGAGGGTTCGAATCCCTCCCTCACCGCACAATCAGATGTAAAAAAATCATTTCATGTTTAAACATGAATTTGGTTTCGGGGCGTAGCGCAGTCCGGTTAGCGCACCTGCTTTGGGAGCAGGGGGTCCCAGGTTCGAATCCTGGTGCCCCGACACACAAAGGGGATGATCTTTCGATCATCCCCTTTTTTTTTTCATATTGAAGCCGTTGCCGGAAAAAGGTAAAATCAAAGAAGAAGGAAATTAAAAGAGCCGATGGATGGTTCGAATGGTGACGATCAAGGCGGTCGCATCAGAATTTTGAATAATGAATGAAAAGCCTTGATGTCACCATGCTGACCGCAAGCGTCAGCATCCTGGTGCCCCGACACACAAAGGGGATGATCTTTCGATCATCCCCTTTTTTTTTTCATATTGAAGCCGTTGCCGGAAAAAGGTAAAATCAAAGAAGAAGGAAATTAAAAGAGCCGACGGATGGTTCGAATGGAGACGATCAAGGCGATCACTGCAGAATATTGAATAATGAATGTACAGCCTTGATGTCACCATGCTGACCGCAAGCGTCAGCATCCTGGTGCCCCGACACACAAAGGGGATGATCGAAAGATCATCCCCTTTTTTTTTTTCGTATTGAAGCCGTTGTCGGAAAAGGTAAAATCAAAGAAGAAGGAAATCAAAAGAGCCGAAGGAAGGTTCGAATGGTGACGATCAAGGCGGTCGCTTCAGAATTTTGAATAATGAATGAAAAGCCTTGATGTCACCATGCTGACCGCAAGCGTCAGCATCCTGGTGCCCCGACACACAAAGGGGATGATCTTTCGATCATCCCCTTTTTTTTTCGTATTGAAGCCGTTGCCGGAAAAGGTAAAATCAAAGAAGAAGGAAATCATAAAAGCTGAAGGAAGGTTCGAATGGTGACGATCAAAGCGGTCGCTTCAGAATTTTGAATAATGAATGAAAAGCCTTGATGTCACCATGCTGACCGCAAGCGTCAGCATCCAATACATGAAGGGGATGAACAATAAGTATTATTAAGTTTCAAATGGTTGAATTAGAAGTCAATGAATTGTGATTGTTTTTCTGTTGGCTTCTATGCGGGGGCACATGCATCGAGTGGCTTGAATACACTTTTCCTAATGGATGTGGAATTGCTATGTCTGTTATATCGAGAATTGATTTATTGATAGCTTTCTTAAGTAACATGAGGTGATTTTCTTTTTATTCGACGATACTTTTATGGAGAGGATAAAAGGAATGTGGCTTTAAATGGTTTCGTATATTGATGAAAAGAAAAGACCTCCATGGCACTATCCATGGAGGTCTTTCAAACAGGTGAAGGAAATTTAATTGACGCAAGAATTTAGTGCATTCACATAGAATGATAAATTGGAATGTAAGTCACTTAAATCGCAATTCGTTATCACGTAGAGTTGAACGGTGCCAAAGTCAATGAGCATCTCTTTTGTTCTGGCAGATCCGTTTTTTGCATAAAAACTACCTTTGCTCCAGTTGCCTTTCCAGTCAAATCCAAGTAATTCATCGCGCATGGTTTGGTACATTGCTTTGGAAACAATTTTTCCTTGAGCAGCTGCCGAAAGCACTTGTCCAAACTCTGTTGCACTGATGTACAAGCCACCGGGCCCTGATTCATAAAATCTATCTCGGTTATCCACTCCTTTCTCCGATAAATTGAGGGTAGAGTAGGTCTTGTTTCCATTTGCAGGGTCTATAAGCCCATTGTTGTTCCATGCTGCAAAGCTGACCTTATCCCAATAGGTCAAACCAGCCAGTTTAAATACATTGGATCTAATGGCCATTTGAAATGCGGAAGCCATATTGTATTTAAGTTTTGAAGTGTCTGACTCGGAGATTTTCAATTGACTCAACAAATTGGGGTTTTCTAATTTTCCAATCAAGTACGGGATCACGTAGTGAGGTAAGAAATAGTTTATATTGTCATAATCCCTAATCCCGTTGTTGTATTCAGCGGTATCTATTCCATTTTCAACCATGCGTTTCATATGGGCATATTTGTTTCCATATTTGTATAAGCCCGTTTTATGAGCCAACAATTGACGGAACGTGATTTTCTTGAAGTCGGTGTGTGGCTTCCAATTGCTTGGGAGGTAAGGGTAAACTTTTTCATCGAGTGTCTTGCCGTTTTTCTCCAATATTTTGGCTACCAACAGTGCAGTTGGATATTTTGTAGTACTGGCCAATGGCTGCCTTTGCTGTGCGCTGTGTGCTACCTGAGGCGCGTCTACCGGGCGTCGAGCCCATCCTGTTCCTCCCGTACCATTGTAGTAAATTTTGTTGTTGAAATAAATGACATACGCCAGACCTGAAACTTTGTCTTTGTATTGATTTTCAATCAATGTGGCAAATTTTTTGACATCGACGGTGTACGGTACAATGTCTCCAGGGCCTCTGGTTTCGAGTTCGATGTTTGTTTCGTTGGCCGGTACTGTTTCCAGCTCTTTTTCGCAAGCTGTAAAGCCAATGCAAAGCCCAAATAAAGAAGTTAATACAGTCAGTTTTAAAAGTGAAGTTTTCATAAATTCCATTTTTTAGTTTGTGATTAAATTATTTACAATGCAAAGGTGGGGCAAGCCCCAGATGGTGGGCATCACATGAAAGTAGATAAATGCAAAGGGCATTTCTACGAGGATTCACAGGGTATGAACCAAAATGTGGAATATAATTTTTACATCCTAAGTCTTGGGGGATTAGGAATTGAGTTTTTTATTGCAGCTTATCCATGAGAAGCAATGTCAACGTATGACATGGGTGAATCTATAATGACAAAGTTTGAGCAACTTGTTGTTGTTTTTTTTGTGCATTTAATTCGAATAACAGTGTTTGATTGAAATTGTCTTGAAGCCAGATACATGAAGCACCAAGGTTCAATTTATTTTACATGAAATAAGGTTTATTATCAGTATTTACAATCCATTGTATCAGTTACATACATGGTGAGGCAAAGTATTGGAATCTTTAACATAGTCTTTCAAACTTTCATGTGCGCATTAGGCATGAACAAAATGTCTGCTGGGCCTACGCCAGGAGATCAAAACATTGCAAAAAATAATTAGTTGGAGTTTATTGTTTTACAAAAGAACAATGATAATTATTTGATGTTTGATTTTTGACGAAAATGATTTCATAACTTCCTTTAGGAAGGTTTTTGACATCAATGATAGGCAAGGCTTTTCCTCGGTCTACTATTTTGCCGGTAACATCGATGATTTCATAATCATAATCGGGAGTAATCAAATCGGAGCTTATGTGCAGTTGTTCGCTAACAGGATTGGGGTAAATCGATGATTGTAGATCTTTTGCAGAATAAGTCGACACACTTCCTTTGTATCCATGTGCCAACGCATAGTCTCCAGCCAACAGTTTTGTAATTCTCACAAATCCTTTACGATCCGATGGGTTGACAATGAGTTTGTTGTAAAAAGGATATTCTCTCCATGCTTCACTGCGGTTTTTGCGGTACACCAGCAGCAGGCTGTCTTCGGAAGTGAACAGGATGTCTTTGTCAATGCTGGCACTGTCATTTCCATTGTATTCAACGCGGCCGTCCATTTCAAGATTTCCATGTTGGATCAAGGATACCTGCCAAAAATGTGTGCTGGAAATTCTATCAATGTTGATTGCTTTGCGGTCTGCATCAGGTCCCACCAGATGGTGGGCTATATTGAGCAAGGAGCTATCGGTAACATTCGAAACGTTTACCGTCATTGCCGTATAAGGAATGTTTACGGTGCCTGTTTTGACAATTTTCGCCTGACTTTGCAAGGTGGCTAAATTTAAGGTCTGATGTTCGTTTAATAGAACTACGTAAGGCTCAAAACCATCTGGAAGTGGTAAGCGAAGCGAGCTGTATTGATCTGATAATTTAGTTGAATATTCAATGCGTTTCATGTTTGCATCATAAATGCTAATGGGCATTGGTACATCTCGGTACAAATGCCCAGCTTGATAGGATTTTTGTTGTATGCCAACCAACAACTCTCGTGGAGAAGCATTTTGGTTAATGGATAGTGAGTCGATGTAAAAGGTACAATATCCTGGATTGAAAATGTAGTCATCAAAATATGCGGTCATGTCTGTTGAGCTGTTGCGATTGAGAAAATCACGAAATTGGTATGCATTCATGGACTTTCCCTGCATCGAATCAAATACCATGGTGGCCATCCTTCTAAATTCGGCATCTCCCATGTAACCCCTCATGTTGTGAATCATCGCGGCTCCTTTGCGATAAGTATGGGTTCCGTAAGTATGTTCATATGGCATTGGAGACAAGGGTAAAAACAATCCACCATCATTGCGGTGGGCATTGAATAAAATGTACGAAAGATTGGATTTTACGGCCTCGCGAAATTCACTGTCTCCGTAAGCCCGTTCAATGAATAAGTGACTGCTGTATTCGGCAGTACCTTCTTTGATCCACATGTCCCTGGCATCATCCAAAGTGGTGATGTCGCCCCACCAATGGTGCCCCAATTCGTGACCATACAAGCGTTCGTTTTGCAAAAGGGTTCCGCTTTGTACAGTTGATATAGGATATGCAACGTTGGTCGGATGTTCCATGGCACCAACCGTGGTGGCAACATAGCCAACCCTTTCGAAACGATAAGGGCCAAACCAATATTCATAAGCATCTACGGCTGTGCCGATTTTTTCAAACTGCTTGGTCATTTGCGTTAAATCAGCTGGTTTGGCTATCAATTCCACCGGAATATCTCCTGAAGCGGCAGGATGAATAAATCGTGAAACGGAATAATTAGCAGCTGCAATGCTGGACAGATAAGTGGTGATGGGTGTATTCATTCGATAATGACGACGAATGCGATTTGAAGAAATGCTGTCTTGTCCTACAAACGTTCCAACACAATACGCTTTTTTATCTGCGGTGGTGGTAACATAGTAGTCGTATGTGGTGCGTTCAACAAAATTGTCGAAACATGGAAACCAAACCTTGCCAAAATTTGGTGGAGTTGTAGAAAGTCCAATTCCAAGATTGTAAATGTAATCGTCAACAAAATAGAAGCCACCCCAAACTGGATCTCGCGTTGGAACTCCCTGGTAAAAAACAATGATTTCATAAGTTTTGCCGCGCTCCAAAGCTTTACCAAAAAATGAAGTGATGATGTTACCATCGTAGTTGAAGACAATGTTGTTGCCTTCAAAAATTATGGAATCTATGGTGAGGCTCTTAAGATCCAACAATATCCATTCGAGGCCATCCATCAATGGCGTAAATCGTACGGTCGTGTTTGCTTTAATGGACTTTCCTGCATAGTTGGTTACATCGATATCAATCGAGTAATGCAATACATCGATGGAATCGCTGCGCTTGTTCGAATTTTCCATCATTTCAATTTCTTCTTGGGTAGGCGCTTGACGTGTTGAAATGTGAGCCGTTGCATGGTGACAAGGAACGAATGGATCCAGTTCAGTTTGTGCGTTTGCAAGGTTCAGTCCTGAAGCAATGATGAGCCCTAATGCCAATAGGCGAATTGGATAAAAACGATGGTTCATTTGAATTCTAATTTTGATAAGGGTTTTAAAATTAATATGATTCCAGCAAAAACCAATATTCCGGCAGCAAAAAATGGGGCACCGGGAAAGTAATGGTCCGAATTCTGTATACTGAACATGCTGAAGATCCGGGTCATCAGCAAGGGTCCTACGATAGCCGCCATGCTGATGATTCCAGTGATTCCACCTTGCAATTCGCCCTGCGCATCGACGGGAACCTGGTTACTGACCAGGCCTTGGATACTTGGACCTGCCAATCCACCAAACGCAAATGGAATGGTGATGGCAAACATCATCCAGCCATCGGATGCAAAGGCGTATGCAAAGTATCCACACATGGAAATGGTCAGGCCGGTGAATATAGCATTTCTGGTGCCCAGCCTGGGAATGAGCAAACGGGTGAGTCCGCCCTGGACAATCGCCACCATCAATCCTACCATGGTGAGTGATAAACCAATCATCTTAGCATCCCAATTGAATTTTTCAATGGTGATGAACGACCAAGTACTTTGCAAAGCCTGGTGAGCGATGTTTACGGCAAATAAGGTTAATAAAAAACTTTTAAGTATGCTGTAACGAAACAAGACCCGAAAAGTGCCGAATGGATTAGCTCTTTTCCAATCGAATGCCCTTCTGTTTTCTGGTTTCAAAGATTCAGGAAGCACAAAAAATCCAAACAGAACATTGATCAAAGCCAAACTGGCTGCTGCAAAGAAAGGCATTCGGGTGCCGAAATTACCCAATATTGCACCTAAGGATGGGCCAATAATGAACCCTAACCCAAATGCCGCGCCAATCAAGCCAAAATTCTGTGCTTTCTTATCCGCTGGACTTACATCGGCAATGTATGAACCGGCCGTCGAGTAGCTTGAACCCGTGATGCCTGCCATGGTTCGCCCGATAAACAACCACAAAATACTGGGCGCAAATGCTTGCAACAAGTAGTCCATTCCAAAACCAAATAGTGAAAATAAAAGAACGGGCCTTCTTCCATAACGATCGCTCAATCCTCCCATGATGGGTGAGCAAATGAAAAGCGCAGAGGAAAAAGCAAAAGTCATCCAACCGGAGATCGTGCCTGCTTCGCTCAATGACTTTCCCGACAACTCTTGGATCAGTTGAGGAAGAACTGGCAACACAATGCCTAAACCGATGACATCAATCAGGACAGTAATGAATATAAAAGTAAGTGCTTTTGGGTTGGCACCGCGTTCCATGGCAGTTGTGTTCAATTAAAAGATCCCAAAATTACTCGAGTTTTTGGATAAAACAATCCTTGAAAATTCTCGGTGAACCCTATTAGGTAATCATCCGCCATCTTGGTTTAGATACTTGTTTAAAAGGCCTAAGATCCTTTTTTTACTAAAATATTCGGCGGCTATTAATTGCTTGGCGTGAAGTGCTTGCCTCCGTCCGGTATCATTGTAGAGCTTTGTCAAAGCCACCACCAATTTTTCTTCATCGGCAGTCGTCACCAATTCGGCACAATCGTAGGTCTTTAAAAAACCAGTCAAGAAAGCAAATTCTGGGGTATGTGCAAGGATGGGAATTCCGGAAACCAACAGTGGAATGGTCCTTGTGGGAAAAATGGTTTGGTATTCCACCAAGGTGTATTCTCCGCGAAACCCATGGGTTAACACACATGCATCGTATTGCTGCAATACTTGGTGAACTTGTTCTTGGGGCACAGATCCGCGATGCGCGAGACCAGGACGATCCAGGTCTAATTGGTATTTGATCTTCAGCAGTTGTTTGTTGCTGGGGGAGTAAACATCCAAATGGAATTGATCGGAATGCTTTGCAAATACGTCCATCACTCGTTTCGTGGCTTCCAGGTTGGATTGATTGATGGTTCCGATCAGGACACATTGCAAGGGTTTTCCAGGTTGCAGTACAAGCGCTTTGGGCTCTTGGCCATCGGATACGGAAAAGCAATGCGGCAAGACCACCAACTTGTCTTTGAGCAAAGGATATCGTTGTAAATAATATTCATTCATGCCTTCACTCATGGTGAATATGCATGTGGAGGATTGAAAAATTTTATGCTGAATCCATGTGGCAAAAAATTTATTCAAGCCTTTGCGGTTATCTACATATGTATTGTGGAAATAAGAAAAAAGTGGAACTTTCCGCCACCTATGGATGACCCATGCCAACAATAGAAAATAACCATCCGGGAAAACTACCAAAATCTTGTTGATGGCTTGAGTTTTCACTTTTCTCATGAGAAGGATCAGCACAAAAGGAAATAGGGCCCATCGCAAGGGTCCAAAAAATCGTGCCCCGAGTCCATTCAATGACCATTCAGTCGGCAAATAATGGTAATGCACGTGTTCATATTCCATGCTTGATTTCTGAAATGGAGTACCGCCTCCTACGGCCAGTATTTCATGTGAAGGGATGGCTCTTGCAAGTTGATGGGAAATGTATGCGCTTCCACTGATGTAGGGTGGAATGGTCCAGGATAAAAATAAAAGTTTTTTTGAATTTTGGGATTCCATACATTATAATCGATGACGCCATGATGCGATGATCTCTTCAAAAATATTTTGCAAGGATCGCGTGATGTGCCATTCAGGATAATGTTGTTTCATTTTCGATAAATTGGAGATATAGCATATATGATCTCCTTCGCGATTTTTTTCGTGGTAGGAATACCTCATTTTTTTACCGCTGATTGCAGAGACCGCTTCAAATGCTTCCAGGATGGAACAAGCGTTTGACCTTCCTCCTCCCAGATTGTAGACTTCGGCCACGCGAGGGGATTGGATGAAGCAGTCTATGAAATTTGCTACATCCCACGAGTGGATATTGTCCCTGACTTGTTTTCCTTTGTACCCATAAACCTGATATTCCTGCTCTGACAAATTGACTTTTATCAAATAACTCAAAAATCCATGCAACTCGACTCCTGAATGATTGGGTCCGGTTAAACAGCCTCCACGCAAGACGCAGGTTGGAAGACCAAAGTACCGGCCATATTCCTGCACCATGATGTCCCCGGCCAGTTTTGAGGCGCCAAATAATGAGTGTTTAGACTGATCAATCGTAAAATCTTCAGCGATCCCTTGTTCATAATTAGGGTCAGCAAAATCCCATCGGGTTTTTTTTTCGATGAGTTCGAGTTGATTGGGTGCATCACCGTACACTTTGTTGGTCGAAAGATGGACAAAAGGGGATGATCCACAATGTTGTCTGCAAGCTTCCAATAAATTCAATGTACCGGTCGCATTCACGTCAAAATCATCGAACACTCTGCTGGCCGCCAAATCGTGCGACGGCTGTGCTGCAGTATGTACGATGGCATCCGGCTTCAGGGTCTTGATCAAATCGTTCAATTTCCTGCGGTCTCTGATGTCCAGCTCGACGTGTACGAAATGCCGACAAGTTTTTTCCAGCTGTTGCTGGTTCCATCGGGTATCCCCTTTTGGGCCAAAGAAATCGGCCCGCATGTTGTTGTCGATCCCGGTCACTTGCCAACCGTTTTGGTCAAAATAACGAACGACTTCTGAGCCGATCAAGCCCGAACTTCCGGTAACAAATAGTTTTCGCATCTAATGTATAAGTCCAAGTTAATCAACTGTAAAGTTATTCAATTCCCTGGACATTGTGCAGCTTAGCTGTGGAGAAAGCGATCCCTTTTTTAGTCTATAAGAGCCGAACCCTACGGCTTTTTTTAGGTGTATTACAGACAGCTTATTTATAGTTACCCTTGGCGATTAATGCTTGACAATTAATGCTTGACAATTTTGTAAGTAAAAGTCTTTTGACCGTTTTTCAAGCGAATGAAGTATACGCCGGGTATTACATATTGAAGGTCCAACGGAATCCGCTGTTTTCCTGGATTAAAGAATTTATGATGAACCAGTTTTTGAATGCTGTTGCCGTACAGATCGTACAATTCAATCTGAAGATTTGAATTTGCTTCGGTTTTAAATTGAACATATGCACGAGCAGTCATAGGGTTCGGAATGACTTCGATTTGCAAATCAGTGGGCTCAATTGCAAGATCGCTGCTTACCAATTTGCCTACACAACTGGTCACTGAATAGGGTGGAAGTGACCCGGTCAATACATCGAAGTTTGCATGAAGGGTATGAGCGTTCCAATAATTATTTTCACGGCTGGTATAACATTTGAATTCATTGTAGCCACCGGGTAACTTTATAGAATACGATTGCTCGCTTGCAGAGGTATTCAAAAGGATGCATGTCAATGTTTGTTGATCGGTTGAATGGTATGCACTGGCCAACACGTTGTTTGTCCCTTGTACCTGTGCATCGATTCGCACACTTCCTGGTCTAATCCATTTAAAGAAATGCTTTTCTGCATTGTATTTTGGGGACCGTTCCTGAGCACTAACATTCGTTAGTCCATAAGCGCTCACTTGGCCATTGTTATCCGAATCGGAAAATGTCCAATATATCCAAGCGCTTTCTACTCCGGTAGTCAACGCCTGATGAATGCGCAGTGCAAGTCCGAAAGCTCCGTCACCCGGGTATCCTTGTTTGGGGTATAACCAATCAGGGTGCTCTCCTGAAGTTTCTGTCATCCAGGATTTCTTTTGAGTAAAAAGAAAACCCTTAACATTTGCCGGAATACCCGCTGCTGGACTGGTGGTCCATCCATTTACCCACCAGTTCCACAAATTTGCTTGTGCTCCTGAGCTCGTTACCCCATCGTTGGCATAACCATGGATGCAATGAAAGGCTAATGCGCGGCTTGCCGCCGAATCGTTTTGGATGTTTTGCAGGTATTGCAGATTCTTATGAATGGGGCCGTTGGAACTTCCATATTCCCACATGCCGTATGCATCGCCACCCAATAAATCTTCTGGTCCCATCAAATGGATATTGCGCAATTCGGGATGCTCGTCAAATGCTTTTCGAACCGCGACCAAGGCGGCTATGTACTGAGAAGACAAGGGGTAGGTAGCGCTGTTGTAAAATTGCTCAAAGTTTAACTCGTTTTGTATACTGATTGCATAGAAGGAAACTTGATGAAATCGCTGGTAACCTAAAACATACGCGGCCGTGCTTCTTGCAAATTGTGTTAAGGCCGATGTGGGTCCTTGTCCGCCTTGGTTGAGATCATTGAACACCTGCAATGGGGTGTTTGAAACATCCAGGCGTCCGCCTGCAAAATTGCCGCCCCATACAAATGGCCAGGGGGTATTGGCGACTGGACCTGGCCACCAATTTTCACGGTATACATTCCCCGATGCAATTTTTACCCACGGCAGAGGCGACCAAATGCTACCGATCAGTTTAAAGTCTCCCAAGGCTTGCCGGCGTTGGTTTCCTTGCTCGATCAAGGCATTGGGATTGTAAATAAAGTATTGGAGGTTTTTTTCAATATCCGGTCCCATGACAGCAATGGGAGCATTGCGACCGCCAAAACTTCGCGAATAATTTTGAGGCCCTGTATAAGTCCTCACACGATTGCCTTCGGGTCCATTTGGATTTGCTGGGTCCTCTAAATTGAACACATGTTTGGTAGCAGATCCCATGAACCATGGAGAATAGTAATTGAGATCTGAGTACGGACTTTTAAGTCTTGGAGTGAGGTCAACACGATAGATGCTGCATTCCAAATCGTTGTAATAGAGGTCGACCAACCAATTGCTGTTGATGTCTTGGTCGCTTTGATGTGCCCCAAATCCATCGATGGTTTGAAACTTGACCAAGGGATTGAGGCTGATGCGGGCAGCTTGGCCAGTCACAATAGTAAACGAGAGAGGTAGCATAATGCTTGCTACAAGGGTATTTTTGGAAAAGCAAATCATGATGAAATATTGAAAACTACATTGGTAAAAAAATGATAACCGATTATGGAATAAGAGCCAAGGTCTTGCTCAAATGCTGCTTGGCAAGGAAGTTCTTTTCAGTATATGGCTTTCCTTTGTTTGATAAAGCCAAAACAGATTTTTATGAAATGTATGCTTGATCCTCCATCACGGTGTACAAAATCTGATGGAGCAGATAAACTCCTCTTATTTATTTTCTTCCTTGAAATTGGATCGGAAAATAAAATCCCAGAGTGAAGAACTGACTCCAAAACCTTTGGAAGGGTCATGATAATGGTGAAGCATGTGGTGCTTTTTGACTTTTGCAAACCATGGATTTTTCCAATTGAAATGGTGGATTGCATAATGCGTCATGTCGTATACCAAATAGCCCAAAAGGAATCCACCAAAGAATGCATAAAGATGGATGGGTTCAAAAAACAACGAAAAGAGAAAATAAAAGCAGGCAGCAATCAATAAGCTGGCAGAAGGAGGCATCACCAGTCTCAACCTGTCCATGGGATAGTCATGATGTACGCCATGGAATATGAAATGCAGGCGTTGTCCCCAAGCGGATTTCGGAACAAAATGGAACACATGTTTATGTAAAATGTATTCGGTAAGCGTCCAGATCAGCAAGCCAAAAACAAAGTAGGATGCATATTGAAGGATGGAATTCCCCAAAGCAAACGATTTGTAAGCCATATAGGAAATGATGGGAATGTAAACGATTAGGGGTACTGAAAAATGTACTTTAGACACCGATTCCAACAGATCACTTTTAAACATTCTGATGGATTCTTGGGAGTTCGATACGAAATTCTTAATCATGGCAGCTTCGTTACTTTTTGTGAAACAAAAACAAGGTTAAAAAGTTTCCAATTTGCATGTTGACGGGGTGTGTGAAACGCTCATTAAGGGACTAATTTCTTTCTGTAAAAGCGGTATTTTTTTTCGATGTGTCCACCCATCTTAAGAATGGCGTGATTCATTTCGGGGTTGTTCTCCAGAATCCATGAAGCCTCTCCAGAGCTCAGTTGTTTGCTGTTGGCCGTGTATTCAAATGTTTTTGCATAGAAATAAGCATCGATGCCCAACCGGCGGTATTTGTCCAATACGCCCAATGCGAGGATGCGTACTGACCGAATGCTTTTTTTACCAAAGAGCAGTTTAAATATTCCAGTAGGCAACAGCTTCCCATTTGGAATTTTTATCAGGATTTGATTTACATCGGGCAGAGTCAATGAAAAACCAATGCATTCGCCATCTTTTTCGGCCAGCATTACCAATGCAGGATCCATGATCATTTTCATGTCTTTGCCCGCGTGTAAAAATTCCTTTTCAGTCATGGGCGCAAATCCCAGATTTTGACTCCAAGCTTGATTATAGACCTTTAGCGTTTTTCTGACGTCTTCCTCAAATTTTTTCATGTTGATGGGCCGGATGGTGATGCCGTTTCTACGGAACTTTTCTTCCAGCAAGGGAATGGTTCTTTTGAGCCTTTCGGGAAAATCGATATCCTGGATGCGGTAAGCAAGGACATCCGTTTTCTTTTCAAAGCCATAAGTTTCAAGAAGCTTTTGATAATAGGGTTTGTTGTATGTCATCATCACCGATGGAGGAACATTGAATCCTTCAATCAACACGCCGCAGCTGTGGTTGGTAGAAAAATTATAAGGCCCTTCAACCCATTCCAAACCTTGTTGGAAAAGCCAGGTACTCGCGGTAGATAAAAGTTCATTGGCAATTTCCTGGTCATCTATGCAGTCAAAGAAACCAAAGACCCCAATTTTTTCGTGTGTGTATTGGATCAGCTGATCATCTTTCACGGCTGCGATGCGACCAACTACCTGACCATCTTTTCGGGCTATGAATAGTTCAGCGGTCGCGTGTTCGAAAAATGGATTCTTCTTTGGATCCATGTGGTCGCGTTGCGCAATGTACAATTCAGGTACGAAGCTGGAATCTTGCTGGTAAAGTTGGTATACAAACTTAATGAATGCATCCCGATCTTCTGCGTTGCGAACCGGATGGATTGAAATCATAAATGTTGGACTTGATTAGATGACTCCCAACCTGCGGGAATGATCATAGATTTTGTTCAATGCAAAGTCAATTTGTTCATGGCTGTGAGTCGCCATGACTGAAAAGCGAATCAGGGCTGAATCTGCACTGGTCGCAGGAGAAACCACTGGGTTGATGAACACTCCATCGTCGTACAAATTTTTCGCGATCATGTAGGTTTTTTGGTCATCGCGGATATAAATGGGAATGATGGGAGTTTCTGCTTTTCCGACGTCCATGCCCATTTCCTTGAGCATTTTGATGGAATAATGGGTATTTTCCCAAAGACGACCGATCAATTCAGGTTGTTCTTCCATGATGTCTAAAGCAGTCAATACCGCTGCAACCGATGCGGGCTGAAGGCCAGCGCTGAACAGCAAGGCTCTGGAGGTGTGTTTGATTAAATTGATCAATTCTTTATCGCCCGCGACAAATCCGCCTAAAGCTGCCAAAGATTTGCTGAAGGTACCGGTGATGATGTCGACTTGATCCGTTATTCCAAAATGAGAAGAGGTGCCGCTACCGTTCTTTCCTAGGACTCCAATGGCATGGGCGTCATCGACCATGATCAGGGCTCCGTTCTTCCTCGAGACGCTTACAATTTCAGGCAAAGGGGCGATGTCGCCGTCCATGCTGAAAATGCCTTCGGTGACAACGATCTTAAAACTGTCTGGATCAATTTTATGAAGAATCTTTTCCAGAGAATCCACATCATTGTGTTCGAATTTCAGCTTTTTGGCGTGTGATAGGGTAGCGCTTTCAATGATGGATGCATGGCTGAGTTTATCCATGATCAGGTAGCTCGAACGGTCCAGTAACGGAGGTAAGGCGCCTAAATTGGCTTGAAAACCAGTGCTGAACACCGCAGTGTCTTCCTTACCCAGGTATGCGGACAGCCGTTCTTCCAATTCACGGTGAATGCCTAAATTTCCATTCAACAAGCGTGATCCGGAAACCCCTGTGCCATATTTTTCAATGGCTTTGATTGCAGCTGCTTTAACCCTTGGATGGGTGGTTAAACCCAAATATGAGTTCGAACCGAACATCAGAATTTTTCGGCCATTTTCTACCATTTCGGTGTCCTGAGCGGAGTGTAATTCCCTATAGAACAAATAGATATGATGATCTTTTAGGAAATTAACCTGGCTTGCTATTGAACTGACCTTACGCTCCAGTGAACTCATTTCATCGTTTTATTTGAATCAGCAAAGATATAAAGATATTCAAAAAGCCCAAAATTATAAAAAACAGGAGGTTTGATATTCTGATACGAATATATATTTAATTGTTTACATATCAACCTTTAACATATTGACTATCTTTAGATATAAATGAATTTTAAGCTCGATGGCACGCTCATCGCAGGGTCTTGACCTTGGTTTGGAGCAAGGTTTTCTTGAAGGGTAGCCCTGTTTTCTTCCAAACGTATTTGGTACTCAAATAGGCAAAAAAGGCCATTGGTACTGCTCCAATGACGTCGATGGTGTAATGGCAATGCTGGAAAAGCAACAAGATAGCCATGACCAGGGTGAGCAATTTAAAAATACGCCTCCACAGGACGTATTTTCTGAAGATGATGCAATAAACCGCAAGGGTGGCCGTGTGTCCACTGAAAAAAAGGTCTTTCAATTTCGTGCTTTGCTGGTAAATAATGGGAAGCAATAAGGGGTCATGCAACGGGATAATGTCAGGCGAAGGTTCCAGTGGCGTAAAATACATGCACACCGCCCGAATGAGGTTTAAAGTCAAAAATATTTGGGCAGCAAATAGGAAAGTCCAGGGGCAAGGCAAGCAAAATATGATGACCACAATGGCACCGCAGTATATGATCATGAATATCAGAACAGACATATTTTTCGATTCCAACAGGTCCAAAAGGACATCATTCAACATACAGCCTGGCCTGGATTCAATAAATGCCAGATACGTGGCGATGTTGCCAAAAAATAGAATGGTCAAGGCAATGGTCAATATTCCTATTCCCCAGAATAATTTGTCTTTTAAAGCCTCTGACCAGACCTGACGGACCTCTTCAAAATACAATGCGATGCGAGTCAAATTTCCAGTATTGATGTAGCTTAAGCGTCCGCAAAGAAACGCAAGCAGGAGCGAAATTTAAAGCGCTTATCGTTTTTTGCATGTTATTAAGGTTCTCCTTAAGGAAGGGAAGGATTTGAAGGATGCTTCATTTTTGAAAAATGTTGAACGATTGCAATCACAGCGCATGCAAAGACCATCCCAATGATGGCGCCGCCTAAAACATCCATGAGAAAATGTTGAAACAGGTACACCCTGGAGAAGCCTGTGACCAATGCAATTCCAAAAAACAGCGCCTGATACAAGGGTTTGTGGATGCCATATGACAGGATCATCATGGCCATGAAAATGGACGCAGTATGCCCCGATGGAAAGGTATACCAATGATGCACTTGCACGCCGTCTACCAAATGCAAGTTGGGAACATGATCCCAAAAATGCTCAATGGGTCTGGGTAATTTGCCAAAGACCATGTTTTTCAATATCGAATTGAATGCCGAACTCAATATATGTCCCAAGATGCAATGCAGACCCATTTCGCGATTGAAAAACCATAGGACCAGGCCCAATGTAAAGATCACACAGCCATCGCCCAAGTAGGTGATGTAACGAAAGAAGGCATCGGCCATGGGTGTATTCAGATCGTTGATGAAAAGGCTCAATGCATCGGATGCAAAGAAAATATGGGAGGTAATTCCTAAGAGCATCATACCAAAGAATAGATTGGAAAATACCGATGTTCTTTGGTAGATGGATTTCAATGTGAACATGGAATAAAAGTAAGGGGATCCTTTTAATTTTTCAATAGGATCCTTAAAGTATGGATGCAAACTCTTAGCTTATTGGAAACGGTAGCTGATGCCCGTATTCAAACTGGTGATGAGGAATTTATCCTGATTGGGTCCAAAACCAATTTGCCCCAACATTTTGCTAAATTCCAATTCCGTAAAGAAAACCACGTTGTGTTGAATGGTTCTGGTGTACCGGAATCCCAACATGACGCTGGCATAAGAATTCGTTCCAATGCTTCCTCCTTCCAAAATTCCCCGGTTGGTTTGACTGCGAACGCGGGAAATGATTTCACTATTGGAACTGGTGTCAATGAATACCGTGGTTTGTCCTCCCTGTGCAGAAAGCCCCGTCAATGTATCCACTTTAAAATTGTTTTTTAAAGATGCGGTGAGCGATAAGCCCATTTGTGCACTCAATTCGCTGTTTTTTCCTCTGATTAGGGTTTTGTTCAATGCTACCGGAATATTCACCAGGTGCGCTTGAATTTCGCGGAAATGGATTTTGTAATATCCGCCTTCAAAGCTGCCTAAGGTTTCTGATAAATTGGGTTGGTACCGGATGTTTTGGTAAGCAATTCCGGTGAGTACATTCCACCGATCTTGTTTAAAATCAATGCGCAATCCCGTTTGGTATGCCAATCGCGCTTGGGTGTATTTTAGATCGGGATCGATGAAAGATGGAGATTGAATGGTGTTGACCATCATTCCTGAAAAGATCCCAATGTATTTTGATTCGGTATTTGAATAGGGTTTTAAGTGAGCAGGCAATGGAAGACTTTCTTCTCGATTTTGTTCCAATTCAGAGGGTTTTACAGGTAGTTGCAGGTCTTCTGCAGCATGAATCTCGGGATTTGGCAGAGCAATCAGCGATTGATCAGAAAAAAACGCCAGATCAGGAACCACAAACGGTGATGACGGAACTTCAGCGATGGTGTGCTCTCCAAATGAATTTTCAGGCTGAGTATTGATACTCATTCCGGTATTTGATCCAAAGTCTGAAGCTTTTAAAGCGGCAGCATGCTCAACACTTGTTCCATTATCCTTACCACTGGATGCAGCATTTGGAAAATCCTCAAAATTGGATGAACCGATTGCTCCACTATGTAAAGATTTTGGGGCGGATCGACTGAATGTTACTTGGTCGTTGTTATGTGAACTTTCTATAGGATGTGTGAGCGCAATGGGTTTTTCCTGGAATTTGTCCTTCACAGCCAAGATGACATTGGCCGGTAAATTGGGTTGGTTTGGAATGAGACTTGAAATTCCAATATTGTCCAAAGTCCACAGAAAAAGCAAGAAGAGGGTAGACTCAATGATTCGAGCGGTTATGATTTTCCTGCGACGTTCGGCTTGTTGCTTCAATTTCGTTTGGAAATACTCCCATTTCAGGTGTTCGTGAGACGATTGTGCGTGCTCGAAAATGGATTTCATTTTGTGATCAAATGCTTCGTCTTCTTCCAGATTTTTAAGTTTGGATTGCATGTGATCCCACTGAGGTGGTTGTTCTGGTGCATATTGCTCCAGCAACTCTTTTATTTCCCGGTCAAACTTTTGATCAAACTTTTCCATGCAACATTTCTTTCAGTTTTGTCCGGGCTTTCACCAGATTGGAACGAGAGGTGCTTTCGGTGATGCCTAATGAGTCTGCTATTTCTCTGTGTGAATATCCTTCGATGGCAAACATGTTGAATACAGCGCGGTAAATGGGAGGCAATTGTTGAACGGCCTTCATGACTTCTTGAACCATCATGGTTTCCAAAGGACCAGTGCGGCTATAACTTATGGATCGCGCTTCATCCAGGTCGCTGGTCACGCGTCTGGATTCCCGACGGTAAAAATCGATGGCGGTATTGACCATGATTCGCCGGATCCAAGCTTGAAACATGGAGCCTGGTTCGTACGATTGAATATTGGTAAAAACTTTGAGGAAACCCTCGTGTAATATATCAAACGCATCTTCAGAATTATTGGAATACCTTAAACAGACCGTCATCATGGTTTTGTAATGATCTTCGTAGATGCGTTGCTGTGCCCACGATTGCCTATCGGCACAGGCTCTTACGAGTTCCTGTTCAGAAGGGTTCAGTGGTATGGCAAGATTCATTTCCATGAATGTGCTGAATTAAATCAATAACGTCAAAATCTCCGTTTTCGCTGCCTACCCCACCACTTTCTTTTCGGTTTCGAAGATTTCAGCGTACAAGTTAAGCTTATTTTCAAAGGAAAGATTGATTTGGCCATTACATTTGCCCAATGAACGCCCAGGTGGGTAATACTTACATCATCGAACGCATCACGGATCCGCTGCTGGAAGCCAGGTTGGTCAGCATGGGGATATTTCCCGGAAAACAGATCAAGGTCATTGCCCAATCGCTATGGGGAGGAGCTTATTATTTGGAAGTGGAGGCTTGCCGATATGCTTTTCGTGAAGATGAGGTCGGCGCTATGCAATTGTCGAAAGTAATAACCGCATCTGGTCATGATTAAGCTGGGTTTGGTAGGCAATCCGAACAGTGGGAAATCCAGTGTTTTCAATTTGTTGACCGGCATGCAACAAAAAGTCGGTAATTATCCTGGTGTGACCGTAGAAGTGCATTCTGCCAAGTTGCAAATGGACAGGCGAAAGAAATTGGAATTGATCGATTTTCCAGGAGCGTATAGCGTTCACGCCAACACATCGGATGAATTCTTATTGACAAAATCGCTTTTAGATCCTCAATCTGCTTTTTACCCGGATGCTATTTTGTATGTGGCCGACATCCAAATGATGGACAAACAACTTTTGTTGTTAACCCAAATCATTGACCTGCAAATTCCAGTTTTCATTTGTTTGAGCAATTGCGATCAGGTTGAAGCAAGTCAAGTCCAACAGGTTGTAACCATGTTGGTCCAGGGTTTTCAATGTCCGGTTATGGCTACCAGTACTAAAACAGGGCAGAACATGGATCAATTGAGAGTGGCATTGGTCGAATGGATTGAAGGTGGGGCATTTAGAAAACCACAGCCCAGGATTTTCAACTTGCCGGAAAATTATCAAGAAGATGTCCAGCAAGAAGGTTCCTTCAAGAATCCATATCAATATTTTTTATGGAAACACTATGGACAAAAGATTGATTCAGCACGAATGGAGTCTTATTTTGGAAAGGAGCATTCCATTCGATTGCAAATTGACGAGACCTTGGAGCGTTATCGTTGGATTGAGCAGCATTTGCCTTCTTTGAATCGTATTGCATTGCGCACATCCGATCCACTGACACAACGAATCGACCGGTGGGTGACTCATCCTTGGTTGGGTACAGCCATTTTCATCGGTTTTATGTTTTTGATTTTTCAAGCTATTTTTTCATGGGCACAGGTTCCCATGGACTTCATTGAAGGTGGATTTGCTTGGTTGCAGGATGCCATTCATCAACGAATGCCGGAAGGTTGGTTTACCGAATTGATCATCAAAGGATTATTGCCTGGACTGAGCGGGGTGTTGGTTTTTATACCCCAGATAGCTTTGTTGTTTTTGTTGATTGGCTGGATGGACGAACTGGGTTACATGGCTCGTGTAGTCTATCTGTTTGACCATTTGCTGCGAAAATTTGGTTTGAACGGAAGATCTTTGGTCGGCTTGATCAGTGGCGGAGCTTGTGCGATTCCGGCGATCATGTCCACGAGGAATATCAACAACCAGCGCGATCGTTTGGTGACGATGTTTGTCATTCCACTCATTCCTTGTTCTGCGCGCATTCCCGTTTACACTGCTTTGATTGGATTTGTAGTCCCATATGAGCAGGTCTTCGGAATATTTAATACCCAGGGACTGGCGTTTATGGGATTGTACAGTTTGGGAATCCTCATGGCTTTGTTGACTGCATCGATCATCCGGTATTTTGTTCCATCGGAGGACTTAAGTTACCTGGTATTGCAGTTGCCAGATTATCGCTGGCCGTTGGCGAGAAATGTATGGATGGTGGTGTATGAAAAGGTCAAATCATTTGTTGTTCAAGCCGGGACCATTATCCTGCTGATCAGTATGTTGCTGTGGTTTCTGGCAAGTTTTTCCTGGAAAGGAGAAATGGATGCTGTAGAACACCAACTCCGTGCAGAATATGCACAGAACGAGTATTTCCAAGCAAATGTTGATTCGTTGGAAAATCTCATTCAGGCGGCCAAGTTGGAACATTCTTTTGCAGGAAAGATCGGACATGTCATTCAGCCGTTGTTTGAGCCCTTGGGCTTTGATTGGAAGATTTCCATTGCATTGATCACTTCTTTTGCTGCCCGAGAAGTTTTTGTAGGGACCATGTCTACCATTTACAGTTTAGGATCTTCGGAAGAGGAAACCTTGTTGCGCGAGCGAATGGGTAAAGAAGTCCGGGACGATGGCAGCGTATTTTATGACCGTGCAACCAGTTTATCGTTGTTGATTTTCTACGCTTTTGCCATGCAATGCATGAGTACGTTTGCGGTGATGATGAAAGAGACCCGAACCAAAAGGTGGCCGGTGGTGCAGTTCATCTACATGAGTCTACTGGCCTACTTCAGTTCATTGTTGGTATACCAAATCTTTTAATTGGTAGGGGGAATGGCAGCAGGAGGTGCCGAAGAATCGGTCGTGCTTTCCACTTTGTACACCAAGTATTCTGTTTCTCCACGCAGTGCGATTTTTACATATTTTTGTTTGTAGTGCAAGGTCACTTTGTGTCCGGCTTTGGAAGCATTCTCCACATCTTTTGCTACGTTGGCGTTGCTTACCGAAAAATACCAAATGGTTTCAGAAGGCTTGCCATTGTTTACGGAACCTCCAAAAAATCCAAAATTCATTTCCCCTTCGTAGGTTTTGAAGATGTAACCTTTGCGGCTGATTTTCGTGACGTAACCTGTACGGGTTCCCTCGCTGTAGTCTGCAAAGATCAGGTATAAAAGAAAGGTCAGGAAGAGTGCGAGCAAAACCATGGTTCCTACTTTGGTGTATTTCCACCAGGTTTTTCCTTTTGCGATGATCGCGTCTTTGGTACTCATAAACATCCGTTTGCTGCAAAGTTACTTTGCTTTTGGATAATTCAGGGTAAAGACCCATTTTAAGCTGGTATTCAACGAGATGCCGACTGCGATGTGGCAATGAAAATTGTGCATTGTCCCAATTCCAGGGAGTGTATAGCTTTGCTGAAAATTGTCATGGCGGCCGAAACCATTGTTGCGTTGAGTACAGCTCCGGGAATGGGGGCGATAGGGGTGATTCGATTATCGGGTCCAGAAAGTTTCCGGATGGTTTTGGAGTCTATTCCCAAAATAGGAAAGGACGATTTTGTTCCTAACAAGGTGTATTTCGGAGTGTGGAAAGATGCACAGGATCAGGATTTGGATGAGGTGCTGGTGTGTGGTTTCAAAGGACCTCGATCTTATACTGGCGAGGATGTGGTGGAGATCAGTTGTCATGGTTCGCCTTACATCATCGGACAAATTATTTCGCAATTGACGCAACGGGGTGCTGTATTGGCTCAACCTGGAGAATTCACGATGCGGGCTTACCTCAATGGAAAGATGGATCTATCCCAAGCTGAAGCCGTTGCAGATCTCATCGCATCGGAGACCAAGGCTGCACATCGTTTTGCAGTCAATCAACTGAAGGGCGGGATTCGTCGGGAGATTCAAGCTTTGCGCGGGCGGATGTTGCATTTTTTAAGTATGCTGGAACTGGAATTGGATTTTGGAGAAGAGGATGTGGAATTTGCGGACCGAGCGACCTTGGGCGCATTGTTGGAAGAGATGAAGTTGCACGTACAACAATTGTTGGAAAGTTTTCAATTGGGTCAGGCTGTTCGCACCGGAATTTTTACAGTGATTGCTGGAAAACCAAATGCTGGAAAGTCGACTTTGCTTAATTGTTTATTGGGAGATGAACGAGCGTTAGTATCCGACATTCCGGGAACAACACGCGACACCGTAGAGGAAAAAATAAATATTCATGGCATTCTATTTCATTTTATTGATACAGCGGGCCTTCGGGAATCAACGGATGTGGTTGAACAAATGGGAATCCGTCGCACGCATGATAAGATCCGACAAGCGGATATTTTGGTGTATGTATTTGATCCAGGCACCACGAGCCCACAGGATTTGAAAGCGGAAATCAAGGAATGGGAAGAAACCATACCTTACCTGGTTGTGGTGGCCAATAAAAGTGATTTATATCAAGGATTCAGTGATATGATTCATCGTGAACATCAATCTCCTAATGTTCATTGGGTCACGCTGTCAGCTAAAAACGAAGCCAAAGAAAATGCCCTCACTGCGCTTTTGTACCAACTAGCAGTTGGTGGTAAGGATTTGCAATCGCAACCTGTGGCTATCAATGCCCGGCATGAAAAGATATTGACATCTGCAATGGAAATTTTGATCGAAGCCGAACAGTTGTTCGCTTCACGTGCGCCAACCGATTTGCTTGCACAAGCCATGAGGCGTGTAGCTTATGAATTGGGAGGCATTACAGGCGAAATCAGTTCAGATGAATTGCTGGGGAATATATTCGGAAAATTCTGTATCGGAAAGTAAAAACAATGGATAATAGAGAATGGTGATGAGCAATTCATCTTTCTATATCAACCCTGGAGGGGTGGTATGATAAAATAATTTATAATGCTTCCGATATGTGCTTTTCTCCGCTTTGATTCTGGTCATAAATGTTCCATAAAAATTTGGAAAAAAGATGCCATTTTTAATGCATTCATCATTACATTTGAAAAAAAATTGTCATCATGAAGTTTAGCTTGATTTTTATTGTATTTCTGACCGGCCTTTCGGTTAAAGCGAACGCCCAAACCGATTACGATTACGAGTGGTCTCATTACAATCTCGTTTTTACCTTGGCTGAAGATTTTAAAATGGTGACCAATACAGCCGATGAATTTACGGCCAAAGGAGACGGTATGGAATTTGGTATTTTTCCATTCAATGATCCCAATGTCGACCATTCCAGCATCACGGCTTACACAATTGAAATTGCAAAAAGCATCCACCTGGAAGAATTGGATGATGTGGATTTGGTGGAATTGAATGGACTTAAAGGGGCTTATGTGGAGGGGTACAAAGAAGGCTCAAGGCTTATTGTTTTGGGCTTTATTGATCCTCAAACCTCCACCAATTTTTTCGCGACCATTTCTTTTAAGGATGATGATGAAGTGGCAGAGCAAGAAGCCATTCGCATGTTGAAAAGTTTACGTAAGAAGCAATAAGTGCCCTCGGCAAGCGTTTGGGTTCAATCCCTGCGGTCTGCAACTGAGCTTTTCCGGACAAGCTTCACATGCCTTTGTAAAGCATGAATTTCTTACGGGATTTTGGGTTTTGCCTTTGGGCAAGGGAATTCAGTCCAGCGAAAACCTACAATGACCACCTTTTGGCGTAGAGGCCTGTTAACAGGGTGGGTTGGTGACATTCAGCACAGCTTGCATAGGCTGCTAAAAGTTTGGACGAATGTTGTTTCTAAGGACAAATGATTGTATTTTGTCTTAAAATTGCATACTTGCCATATGATGAAGCTGACTAACCAAGCCCATGAATTGCTGGAAGTTTGGAAATCCAAGCAGTATTCGTTCGAACAAGCACTTCAATCATTGGAACACACACCGCTTTCCAATGAAGAGCAAGAAGCCCTTAAGCAAGCATGGAAGAAACATTTGTCTGATCAGCGGCAAAAACCGGGGTTTGTATACATGGGCATAGGATCTGTTTTGGGTTTTTTAAGTTGTGTTTTGACCATGATGGACCTTGTTCCGGGAATGAATGGTTTTTTCTTATACGGGTTGACCAGCGTAGCCATTGCAGTGGTGCTTTATGGTTGTTACCTGGTCTTTGAATGAAACGGCGGATTACTCCTTTTTAGGTATGAATGGATAATGGTTTAGAGCAGATTAAAGGAGCCATTGGATCTGCAAATAAGGGATACTCCCAACAATGTCCCAAGGCTTGCTGGTATATAAATTTTTAACTGCACCTCTTACTCAAAAATGACACCAACTTCAATCATTAAACGCTGAATAAGGTATTGAGCTTTTGTATGTTGGTGATCTTGATGCCATGCGGATCGATTTCAATGACCTTGTCCTCTTTTAATTCCGTTAAGTTTCGAATCAACGTTTCTTTTGCTATTCCGCAATATGACGCAAGGTCTTCGCGGCCTAAGGTAATGGTTTGATTGGTTATTTTTTTCGAAAGTTGTGCAAGGTGAAAGGCAACTTTTTCACGGACGTTGCCAAAGGAATTTAGAGCCAGGCGTGTTAAATGTTGTTGACAGAGTTGTGAAAAATAATGTTGAAAAGAGGTCCACAAATTTTCCTGAAGGATGATTTCTTCCAATTGTTTTCGGGAAATGGCTTTGATGGTTGCTGGCTCAACGACTTCGCAATGGCTGTGGAAGATTCCTTGAAACAAATGCGTGATGCCGGCAAATCCTGGACCGCCGTAAAATTCGAAAATAAACTCTTTACCTCCTACGGTATCGATCCCTTCTTTTAAGATTCCTTGCTCAATAAAAAAGATGGAATTCACTTTTTCCTGACTGGACCATATTTTACTCTTTTTTCCATAGGCTTTGGTTGGTGATTGCTGAATCAGGTCGACCACTTTTGGAAACCGATCTAATTGTTCGAACTCTATCAATCCGGCCAAGGTCTTTGAAGTCCGATTTTTTGCCAGGTCATCGTATTTCTGAAGTTTTTTTGAAATGACCTCCAGCAAATCAAAGTCTTCAAAAGGCTTTACCAAATAATCTTCTGCCCCAAGATTCATTCCTTTGCGGAAATCTTCTTTTTCAGCTTTCGCAGTTAGAAATATGAGCGGGATGGATTGCAGGTGTGGATCTTGTTGCATGATCTTCAGTACACCGAAACCGTCCAGGTTGGGCATCATGATGTCACACAATACCAAATCCGGTTTGAATTGGCGGGCTAATTGAATACCAACCAATCCATCTGGAGCTACCTGTACCTCGTAGTTGGAGAGTTCCAGGATTTCCTGGATGTTTTCACGCATCCCGGTATTGTCTTCAATGATGAGAATTTTATGTTTCGGAGCGGTCATGGTTCACGAGTCTTATTTTGAATTTAGTTCCTTTGTTTTCTTTTGAGCTGAATTCCATGGTGCCTCCAATGGAATCAAGGTATTTTCTGACAATGTTCAGGCCGAGCCCGGTTCCTTGTATATTGAGCACATTGGAAGCCCTGTAAAAAACATTAAAGATAAGTGCTTGTTCTTTTTCTGGGATACCAATTCCATTGTCCTCAACTTCTATGATGTAATCTTTACCGGACTTTGACAAAAAAACTTTTATTTCCGCCTGATCACCACTGAATTTGATGGCGTTGGACAATAAGTTATTTAAGATGTGGCGGATACAAGTCTTATCGGTGTTGATCAAAAAATCATTGTTGTTGACTTTGGATGAAAAAATGAGCGATTGCTCGTTTTTTTTGAGGTAATTAAAATCTTCAATCAATTCCTGAACGAATTCCCGCAATGAAAACTCCTCCATTTTCAAAACGAATTTACCTTCTTCCATGCGGGTTAAGCTCAGGAATTCATTTAGGATTCCATTGAGGTAGTGAATATTGGTTTTGATTTTTTGAATATGCTTGTTGCGTTGCTCCAAATGATCGGGACTGTGATAACGGTCTACCAAACTCAATGAACTCAAAATATTTGCCAGTGGCGTTCTGAATTCATGGGAAGCGACCGATATGAAACGGGATTTTAGCAAATGCAAATTCCTTTCATTTTCAAGCGCGTTGACCAATTCCTTTTCATTGGCTTTTAATTTTTCTTCGACTATCTTTCTTTGTGCAATTTCTACTTCCAGGTTATGGTTGATGACACTCAGCTGATTTAAACTTTCCTGTAACTGTCCGGTGCGCGATTCAACCATTTTTTCCAGGTTCTTGTTCAAATACCAAAGATTTTTCTCAGCTTCTTTTTGAGCAGTGAGATCATGTATTATGCCTGTAAAATAAATTTGGTCGTCTAAACTGAATCGACTTACGGCAAGTCGTATGGGGAACATGCTGCCATCTTTTTTTAAGCCCAAAACTTCACGGCCGATTCCAATGATTTTTTGACTGCCTGTTTCCAGGTGATTGCGGATGTATTGATCGTGCTGTGTTTTGTGCGGGTCTGGCATCAAAACTTTGATATTCTGTCCAATGAGTTCTAGTGATTCATAGCCAAATAACTTGGAGGCGCTTCCATTGATCATGTGTATACTGGCTTTGTGATCGATGATGATGATGCCATCGATGGCCGTGTCGAAAATGGATTCAAAAAAACTGTTGGTCTCAAGGTGGGCGCTGACGCGAAAAGAATGGTCTTTCGTTGACAAGGATCAGAATTTGTATTGACAAAGATCATTATAAATGGGCATTTTTGCAGCTAATTTTGTAAAAAATTAAGATATGGATTTAAGAGTACCTGTAAGTGAGATCATGACTAAAAACCTGGTTACCGTGTCTCCGGAAGACAACTTGGTGACTGTAAAGAAACTTTTTGACGATCACAGCATTCATCATATTCCAGTGGTCCAATTCAGGGATTTGGTGGGCATGGTCTCCAAATCAGATTTTCTGTTGTATAGCAATTCACTGGTTTCGGAGCATAAAGTGGATGTACAGGAGGATCAAAAACTGGCTTTTACAAAGGTGAAGCAAATCATGATTACCCGTTTGGGTAAATTAGAGCCTGAAGATAAAATTGAAGTTGCAATAGATGTATTTTTAACGAACTATTTTCATTGTTTGCCTGTTGTAAAAGGTACGGAGTTGGTAGGGCTTGTGACGCCGTTTGATATCTTAAAGTATATATCATGATCCATTTGACGCTGTGTGGAATACCGGATGAAAAGTACTTTCAATTTCGGTCTACGGTCCTGAATTTATTTAAGACAAAAGGGGTGTTATTTAGTTTTTATGAATTGACAGCATTGGATGAATTGATGAAACGCGGCATTACCAAGTTGCCATGTATTTACATCGGCAATCGGGAAGTGGATTTGGATGAAATCAACAATATGACGTATGAAACCATTTAAACATATATTATGTCCTTATGACTTTTCCGATTTTTCTGGAAAAGCCTTGGATTATGCCATTCGCCTGGCAGAATGTTCGGGCGATCAATTAACCATCATGCACGTTTTGGTCAACCCATTTTTATTTGAAGGAGGAAACCCGTTGCTTACGAGCAATGTCCTCGCACAGGATTTGTTAGGGAAAATTCGGCAGGAAGAAATGGATAAATTGAATGAGCTCAAAACGCGCATTATTTCAGACCATCCCAACCTGAATGTGCAGCTGATCATTGAAGAGGAAAATGATATAGGGGAAGCCGTGTTGCACGTTCAGCAACGCTTGGGTATTGATTTGGTGGTCATCGGTTCGCACGGAAGAAAAGGTCTTACGAGGGTATTTTTAGGGAGTGTAGCCGAATCCATTTTGCGGGATGCAAAATGCCCGGTATTGATTGTGAAATAATTGCTCACCATAAAATTTAGTGTTATGAGTTACCTGACTAGATTTTCACGCGAATTTCCCGGGTTTGGAAATTTGCACAATTGGATGGATGATTTCTTGGATAACGATTCTTTTAGAACAAGCGAATTGACTGTTCCTGCAGTGAATGTGTTGGAATCCATTAAACATTACACCTTGGAAATGGCTGCTCCGGGTATGGAAAAGGCTGATTTTAAAATTTCCGTTGATGACCAGGTGATGACCATTTCGGCTGAAAAGAAAAATGAGATCAAAGAGGAGGAAAAAGGCAAAATGAAACGTAGGGAGTACAATTATTCTAAATTCAGCCGCAGTTTTACCCTACCTTCCAATGCGGATGTTCAGAAAGTTGGGGCATCTTACCAGAATGGAATCCTCAGTATTCACATTCCCAAATTGGAGCTTGAAGTAAACAATAAGGGCAGGCACATTGAAGTAAATTAAATCAAATCAAAAAATTGAGCTAAGCCGGAGTAAATGCTTCGGCTTTTTTATTTGTGCTGGAGGCTTAATATCCACATCGAAAAGGAGGTGTAATTGCACTGGAAGTATGCACACGCTTTTGTTTCATTGGGATCAATTCATCTTCGAGATCAATTGTAATTCAATTCAGATAAAATTGTATGAATGTACGCAAATGACTTATTCACATTGGATCTAAAGCAGTCGCGATCACGGGAATGACGTCTTGCCCTGGAGAATTGCTTCTGAATGCGCCTTATTGTAGTATGGAATCTCGATCGTAGCCGCCTTTTTCGGTAATGTCTTTGTAAAAAAGTTCGGCTTCCGTATTCTGTTTTTCCAAGGTCCAGTCGTCGGTTATGGTCGTTTCGATCCAGAGATCACCTGATTTTCTAAATACTTGAACGTAAAGCCCAAAGATGTCCTGGAAGCTTTGTTCCAAGTGAGCCACCGTATGATGTGGATGAATTTCGAGACTGCCTGATTGGTGCTTCGTCCTGCATTGACTGATGGGCGTTTCCTTCGCAATCATGTGTTCTTTGCGTGAACCACCATGTATGCTATGTGGCTGACTAAAGAACTCCAGTTTCAAAAAAGGGTAACGGGTATTAAACTTTGCTTGAACTTGATCAAGTGTCATGGAATCATCTACCTGAATATACATAATGTTACAATTTATTCGTGAATGGCCAATACAGGAATCTCCGCATGAAAAGCTATTTTCTTACTCATGCTTTCTGAAATAATTCTATCCAAGAGTTGGTGTTTTCTTGGTATCATGGTGATCAAATCGATGTCGTGATGGGTACAATATTCTTTAAGACCATTTATGATGGAGTTATTTTGGAGAATTTGATAGGATGTTTGATGCACAGGTGGCATTGGATCAAGATGGTCTGCTAGGATGGTTTCAGCGAGCAGTGGAAAATCAACCAATTCCTCTTCAATGCTTACCACATGGACATGTGCTCCAAACAATGTGCACATTTCAGCGACTATTTTGAGAATGTCTTTTCGTGAAAATGGTTTGCGATCGTAGGCGAGCAAAATGTTTTTTAGTTGAACAAAATGACTTTCTGGGTGAATGGCCAGAACAGGCACTTGACTTTTGCGGAATAAATATGTGGTAGTGCTGCCCAGCACACGCTCGCTTAAGAAATTTTTATTCTGAATCCCCATCAATATCGAATCACATTGGTTGGTTGCAGCATATTGCAAAATTTGCTCTCCCGCTTGCCCATAGCAACATTCAATGGTAATTGCACAATTTATTTTAGTTTCATGAATGGCGTGTTTTGCCATTTCCTGGAGTTGAATGATGTAGCTGGTCTTCAATTTTTCAAGGGTTTCTGCATCGGGGACATAGACAAAGGAATCAGCAGAAACCACGGGAATTTGATATACGTACAATAAATGAAGCTCGGCCTGCCAGGCATCAGCCCACTTCAGTGAATACACCAATTGGTTATGACAGGGGCTTTCCAAATCCAATGCAACCAAAATTTTTTTCATGTATTTACCTCTTTGAATGAATTCCCTGTAAAAATACGAAATTACCAGAGGCATTGGTTGATTTTAGTCATTCAATCCAATGACACAGGTCACATGCCAAGCTTGGTAGTAATTGTATTTTGGGAACTCTTGTTATTATTTAATGTAGGGTTACATGAAGCAAATATTGATCCCAATTGATTTTTCAAAGAGTTCTGAAAACGCTTTGATCTTCGCATTGTCGATGGCTCGTAAAGAAAAAGCAAAAGTTACAGTACTTCATATTGTTTCACCGTTTGGTGGACTGGAAGAAGGAGTCCTCCAAGTCTATGACTTTTCGGTATACCTTGAAGAAAAACGCAAGTCGATGGTAGCATATATGGATCGAATACAATCCAAATATGGTTTCAGGCGAATGAAGGTGGATCTCCGATGCGAAAGTGGTCAGTCAGCAGAAGGGATCCTGCATTTTGCTGCCTCCATTCAAGCGGACATGATCATCATGGGTAGCCGTGGTGGGAGTAACATTTCCAAAATTTTGTTGGGAAGTACCAGTCAAGCCATTGTGAGTTTGGCCAAGATTCCCGTATTGATCATTCCGCCGGATTTCCGAATGGAAGATTATCAAGCTAAAATTTGCTTTGCTACCGATTATCACCTAAAGCTGAATAAAGCTGCGAGGAATTTGTTTGACCAGTATGATTTTTTAACCAAGGCGCAAATTATTTTTGTCCATGTGCATAATTCCCAAACACCAGTATACCGGGAGAAGCACGCAGCGCTGGTGGATTTGATTTTTCCAAAAATCAAATCAAAATTGAAGTACATTGAATCCGATCAGTTTGAAGAAAGCATTGACAACTACATGCGGTCCTCAGAATCAGGTATGTTGATCCTTTTGCCACATGAACATTATTTTCTTTTCCATCTCTTTTTCAGGGGACACACCTTACCCATTGTGAAAAAATTGAGATATCCCATTTTGATTTTACATGAATTGAATTGAGGTGCTAAAAACAACTCAAAAGACATAATTTCACAGTTTATTAGAAAATCCGGATCCATGCAGTGGCAATCTTTGTTTGGGGATCGTATAGTGCAATGCTTGTTGGCTCATACTGATTAATCTTAAAATCCGCTAACTTTGAAATTGCTTTTCCATTTAGCGCATTGCATGAAAGAGGGAAAATACATTTCTTCATTAAGAATCATTTTTAGTACACAATATTCTGTTTATTTCACAATGTGTATGGAGGAGTGATTCGGTTTGTAACTTGACTAATGGTGGATCTATTCTTCGCCTGATGAAACGAATGAAGGAATTCCTTGGGATTTGAATTTGTTTTCGGATATTTGGGTCTCATGCTTGAAATTTTAACAGGTACCATCCTCATCAGCCTTTTACATGCTTTAATACCGAGTCATTGGTTGCCCCTTGTGTCGTATGCCAGATTGCACAAATGGACCTATGGAGAAACCATGCGCATTTGTTTCTACCTTGCCTTAAGCCATGTTTTCAGCACTGTGCTTTTGGGTTTTGCATTGGGCATGGTGTTTAGATTGATGAATGAGACGTACACTGCGATGTTGCATTGGGTGGGTCCATTGTTGCTGATTGCGTCCGGTTTATATTTTATATACCGTCACCATACCCACCATCATTTTCACATCGATTCACACATGTTGGATCAGACCAGGACTAGAAAGCAAATCATTTATGCTTTGTTGGCTTATATGTTTTTATCTCCATGCCTGGAAGTGGAAGCGTATTTTATCAACGCAGGAATGCACAGTCAATGGCTGCTACTTGCTTGCCTGGGAAGTTACATTATACTCAGTATTGGTGGGATGTTGTGGTGGGTTTACCTTGCATTGAAAGGCCTTGAACGCATCGACATGCATCGATGGGAACATAGCGCCGGGATCATCACCGGCGTCATCATGGTATTTACCGGACTTGCTTCCATATTATTTTAATGAACTAGATGGGATTGGACATATTCGGTCTCCAAAGTTAAAAGGTGTTCAGCCTAATAAGGTTATGAGATGCTTTCCCATGTAGCTATTGACTTGCTTGAACAGCAATTCAATGAAGATTGGTAAAGCTTCGCGACCTGTCGACTTGTCATAGTGTACTTTTCAAGGTGAAAGCAGACGATTGAAATGCTTTTGAGCGGAGTTTGTAAAATCGGTTAAAACCAAGGTTTTGGCAATACACTTTTTTTGATGAGAACCACCAAATGCCTGAACAAGTATATGTAAATAAAAAAATATAGGATACAAGCCAATGCATAGGCAGCCGTAGCGCCTTGAAGTCCAAAATATTTCAAACCAAGGATCGAAAATACCAACAGCAGCAAATGAAAACTTAAATCGGCTTTCAATCCGGTTCTAAACATAGCTTTAGAGGCGATGAGCATGGCCATCAATCCTCCACACGTTTTAAAAAAGTCTCCAATCATCTGATAAGCGAATAATTTTTCCATGGGCTTGAAACTCTCGGCAAGAAATAACCAAATGATTAAATTCCGGCATAACCAAATCGACAGACAGATAAACACCATGGCCAATCCTATTCTCTGAAAAGCTTTGCGCATTTCGTAAATGAGTTCGTCGGAAGCTTTTAATTCGGATAGTTTAGGAATGAAGTATACCAACATGATGTTGCTAATCACCGATAAATAACGTTCTGACAGACTGAACATGGCCTGCCACAAACCCGCTGAAGAGGTATCTAAATGGGTTTCGACTTGTTCGCGGATCAGCAACATGGTCGTCATCCAACTCAAGGACGTAATGGCAGCAAACAGTCCGTACCGAATCAATTTGAGCGCAATGCCTTGATCTATGTGAAATCTGAACCATTCTCTCTTTAAGTAATTTGAATTTCTCAAAACGATGATGCCAGTCATTGTTACAAGAATTCCATACAGTGAATTTGAAAACAGAGCGCCGGATAGTTTAAAATGATACACTGAGTAACTCGTGAATACCATGTTTAACAAAGCAGCTACGCTATTGACAATAGCTAGTTTTTTTACTTCCCCAAGGCCATTCAGTATGCCGGTGACCAGGATCTGTGAAGAAATGAGAATCAGACTGCATCCAAATAAAATGAACACGGCAGAAAAATTGACTCCATTGAAAATCCATTTTAAGAGAAATGGGTAACTGCCAAGAATGAGTAAGCTGCCCAAAAAACTTCCACTGACAACCATGCCCACAGCGGTGTTGATCAACTTTTGCAGTTGCTCAGGTTTTTTTTTGTATTCTGCGATGTACTTTACCAAACCTACCGAAATGGAAGCGGTGGCAAGCACCATGATCATTCCACTTACATTGGCAAATTTTCCGATGTAGGCGGTGCCTACGGGCCCCAGTATTTGCGCAGTAATCTTGGTGATCACCAAGCCCGTAACCAGGTTGATGATGGAGAAGATGCCACTGTATAAACTGGTTTTGTAAAAATTCATTTGCGGTATACAAACTGGGTGGCTAAGATCAGGTTTTTTTACTGATTGGTATGCTGAGTTTCATCGCCAGAAAGGGTGAACAGGCCACCCAATGGGCTGGCAGCCACCGGATGATGAAATTTAAGATCCGTGTCAGTACATTTTTATAAACTTTCGAATAGTATTCATTGTAAAATCCCATCAAGGCTTGAAATGCAAATCCTGCCTGGAGTGCTGCTTTTTCATAATCACTGATGGGAACCAATCGCTCTACCCATACACCGTTGTAAGGATCCCTGGTATTGGTGGGATGCGGTATGGGCGAAGGATGTATTCCTTTGTGAATATAATTTTGAACGCTTTCGATAATGGATGCTTCCATTAAACCTCTGGTCGATTGGGCCAGGTGTTGCATTTTATCTTCTGAGAGTTGAGGAAAATGCCTGTTGATGATTTCACGACGTAGCAAGACTCCGCAACTTTTACTGTTCAATGTGGGATTGTCCATATCGGTATTGGATCCTATATTTTCAAATTGGTGGTGAATTTTTTTATGAATCCACTTAACAATGGGATGGTGTTCATTGGCGGATGTGGTGATGACCACTGAAAATCCGGGAGAACCGATTTGCATTAAATCATTGAAAAATATTGCGTAATCAGGCAAATGTTCAATTACATTTCGCGATGCGAGTGCATTGGGTTGCAGATGAGAAGACAAGCAATAATGGATCAATGCATCGGTGTCACCCACGACGTAGTGACGGGGTTCCGCAGAAAGTTGCGTACCCAGGATTTTGATGCCTTCCATGTATTCATTTGAAATATCATGGCAAATGGAAGTCCAGCCCATCCGTTCCACCAGCATGGCAAAAAAACCAATGCCGGCTCCATGATCCACGATCAAAGTGTTTTTATCGACTGCGTTCAATTGCTCCACACAATGGTATAACATGAAAGCGTTGCACTCGCTGACATAATCCAATTTACCCAAGTCAAACCGGAAATAACTTTTTACGCTTTCATGAACGGGAAGATTTTCGATGGGAAGTTTACGGATGTCTGCAGCAAGTATTTTGGCAGTTTCCAGTATTTTATGATATAAGATTTTATTTTTCAATACTCCGAAATTTAGGAAATTTGGTCGATGAAACGTCGGTGCCAGAGTTCGGCATTGATGATTCGCCAAAGTTCGTGTTGACCAAAAGATTGAGGAGATTCATTCACTTTCTTGAGTACGCGATTTCCATAAATCCAGGTCCTGGTTCTGAACAATGGATCATGGAGCAACTCCTGTATTGCATTTTTCAATATACACGAGGTCCATTGATCGGTTGGAGTGGCAAATCCAATTTTGTCTGTTCGTTTCAAAATTTGTTCTGGTACTACTGAATGCATAGCATCCCTTAAAATAAATTTTTGGATTCCTCCTTGTATTTTGTAATGGTCCGGCAGCGAATAGGCAAATTCGACGAGTCGATGATCGAGAAAAGGCACCCTGCTTTCCACCGAATGGGCCATGGAATTTCGATCTTCCCAACGCAACATGTGTGGAAGATGGGTCCTTGTAATTCCATTCAATAAAGCTTGCTTGAAAAAATTAGTTGAAAGCGCTCCTTCCATGATATAGGGAAACTCTTCAGGATATAAATTCGCCGTGGCATATTTTTGATATTCCAGTTGACGAAGTAGATCCATTTTTCCTGTGAGCACTTTCCAAGAAAGAAATAGTTGTTTTAGTCCATTCATCGGACCTTGGGTGAGGGCGATTTTCCAAAGGTTATTGAGTGCGGCTTGATACTGCTTAGACTTTATTTGTTGGGCAAGAAAATATTTTAAATAATAGGGATAGCCTGCAAATAGTTCATCCCCACCTTGTCCGTTCAGCAATACGGTGATTCCGGCAGAACGAACGTTACGGTAATTTTGATAAGCAGCGAATGGACTTCCGCCTGAGGTAGGTGCATCTTGATGAAAAATCCATTGGTTGATTTGATCCACCGTACAATGTTGGTCTCCGGTATAAAAAACAGGATCAAAGCCTCCTGTATTGATTACGGCTTGTATGTAGGGACGTTCATCAAAATTTTTTCCTTCGTAGTACACGGAAAAAGTACGTAGGATGCTGGGGGAAAGTTTTCTTGCTACACAGCTGATGGAAGAAGAATCAATTCCACCACTCAGTGCAATGCCTAAAGGAACGTCTGATCTCAATCTCAACTTTACCGCATCTTCCAGCAAGGATTTGGTTTTTTCTTTGGCTGCACCAAAAGTCAATTGCTCTATGTCCTCGTCGAGTTGGAGATGCCAATACTTCTGGATGCTGATCCCTTTAGCATTGATGAGGGCATAAGATGCCGGTGGCAATTGATGTATTTCTTTGAAAAAGGTTTCCTGGCTTTCGAACAAAGAAACATTTCTAAGAAAATGGACCATGACAGACTCATTGACCTGTGGTGTTACCAGCTTACTGCAAATCAATTGTTTTTCTTCTGATGCCCAAATAAACCGCTGGTTGTCGTATGTATATACAAAAGGCTTAACCCCTAAACGATCCCTTGCAGCAAACAAACACTTGTTCGTTCTATCATAAATAACAAATGCAAACATGCCAATCAATCGATCCAGGCATTTTACTCCCCATTGAATGTAAGATTTCAATAAGACTTCTGTATCACTGACCGTTTTAAAATTTACGCCCAGGGCCAGAAGTTCATTTTTGATCTCCAAATAGTTATAGATCTGTCCGTTGAAAGTCAAGTAATAATTTTTGCTTTCATCACACAAGGGTTGATGCCCTCCTGCACTCAAATCGATGATGGCCAATCTGCGAAAACCAATGCCCAGGTTGCACTGAGTAGTAGTGGGTAGGGGTTCCAGTTTTGATTTTATTTCGGAAATGGAATCTGACGACCAATGCGCAGAAGACTGGCCGGCTTCTGTATGGGCCAATAAAAAACCCTCATCGTCCGGACCGCGATGGCGAATAATTTGCGTCATGGCTCGGAGTTGGTGCACTTGGATCGGCGACCCATCTAAATGAAAAATACCGGCAATTCCACACATAGTGACTGCACAAAGTTAAATACTCCGCGGTGATTCCAACATTTCGCATTCAAGAGATGTGTAACAAGTTGTGTGAAAGGAATTTATCTTTACGCAACGTTGTGAAAAAAGTATTGATAATCAGTTATTATTGGCCTCCATCGGGTGGTTCAGGGGTTCAACGGTGGTTGAATTTTGTGAAGTATCTCAGAGTCTTTGGATGGGAGCCGGTGGTGTATACCGTTTCCAATGGCGAGTATCCTTATCTGGATCCAGGTTTGGAGCAGCTTATTCCCAAAGGGATAGAAGTCATCCGAACACCTATTTGGGAGCCTTATCAGATTTTCCGTAGCATCTCGGGACGCAAGCAAACCATTGATCCAACCATTTTAGGGCAAACCGGAACGCCAACCATCACCAATCGAATCGGACTATGGGTTAGGGCCAATTGTTTTATCCCGGATCCTCGAATTTTTTGGGTCAGGCCATCGATTCAATACTTAAAGACTTACCTAAAAAATCATCCGGTAGATATGGTGGTGAGTACAGGCCCTCCGCACAGTGTGCACCTGATTGCACATCGATTGAAACAGGATTTGAAATTGCATTGGTTGGCAGATTTCCGAGATCCTTGGACGCAGTTGTTTTTTTATAAGTCGATGCCATTGAATCGTTTTTCAAAGTGGTGGCATGAACGATTGGAACGCAAAGTGCTCCAGTCTGCTGACGAAGTCATTACGGTGAGTCATCATTGTAAACTGGGCTTGGAAGAGAGAGTATCTCGCAAAGTAAAGGTCATTACCAATGGTTTTGAGCCGTTTGCAAAACCTCAGGCTATTCCGGAAAATGACCGCTTGACCATGCTTTATACTGGGGTGTTGACTGCAGATCGCAATCCTGTTTTGTTGTGGTCGACCCTTCAACAATACCTACAGCAACATCCGTTGGTAAAAGAAAAATTTGAGTTGCTTTTCATTGGAAATGTGGATGAAGCCATTCTTGTTTCAGCAAAACAAGCGGGTCTGCAACACGTGAGGAAAATGCCACCGATGGCACATGCTGAATTGCAGGAATATTTGTGCGCAGCAACTTCATTGTTATTGATTGGTGTGCCCGATGAAAAAGGAGTGGTTACAGGGAAATTTTTTGAATACCTATTTGTTGAAAAACCAATACTGTGTGTGTCTCCTCAAGGGAGTGACTTGGAAATTTTGTTAGAAGAGACAAAGTCAGGCTACCACGCCGACTTTCATGATCAAAGCTCCATGGAAAAAGCCATTGAAGCTCTGTTTAATTGTATGGTTAATGGTTTTGAACCCAATAAGAAAGCCATTGATCAGTACAGCCGAAAAAACCTTACACGGCAATTGGCACAAATTATGGATTCAATGTTCCGTTGATTCTGTAGGGAGTTTCGGTAAATTAGCTGAATCATAGGATTGTTATCGAAGAACCAAATAAAATTTGGAGGAGTCTTGATTGGTGGATGTTCAATTCCTATCCAAAAGTGTTAAATACCTTACTATTTCAGA
>Ga0268298_10000290_pt1 | contig 66047 bp, 40 predicted proteins | sample WWTPWeurt_MetaG_FD_194462 | JGI IMG/M metagenome (GOLD analysis project Ga0268298, IMG submission 194462) | Activated sludge microbial communities from WWTP in Nijmegen, Gelderland, Netherland - WWTP Weurt | ecosystem: Engineered > WWTP > Aerobic digester > Activated sludge | place...
GGCGGGGTACAAGGCGCCAGCCTCGCATTTCATATGAGTATGCGAGGCGCCAAGGTGGTTGTCGTTGAGAAAAATTTTGTGGCAGCAGGAGCTACCGGGCGATCCAGTGGTCTTGTGCGGATGCATTATGATACCGAAGTTGATTCACGCCTGGCCTGGGTATCCTTCCAGTATTTTCGGAATTGGAAACAAATGGTTGGCGGTGAGTGTGGTTTTACGCGAACCGGTTTTTTACAGATTGTTTCGCGTGATCGGGTAGCTGCATTGAAGGCTAATGTGTTGATGCATCAGCAGATTGGTATACCATCTCTGGTGATTTCCGGTGACGATGTTAAAAGATTATCCCCATCCATGAATACAGAGGATATCGAACTGGCGGCATACGAACCGGAATCGGGATATGCCATGCCTTCCGATACGGCTAACGCCTTTATGACAGCAGCCCGAGCAAAAGGAGCGGAGTTGATTCAAGGTTGTACAGTAACGGGACTGCTGACTGCAGGTGGAAAGGTAACGGGTGTCGAATCGACACATGGCACGATTTCGGCGCCAGTGGTTGTTAATGCCAGTGGAGCCTGGGCTGACGATGTTAATAAGCTTGCCGGCCTTGAATTGCCTTATACAACCTGGCGGCATGACACAATGTTTGTTGTGCGCCCTTCAGAAATTGGCCCATCTCATCCGACCGTGATCGACTTTGGATATGAAATGTATTTCCGCCCAGAAGGCGAGCTGACTCTGGTAGGTTTGGAGGATGGAAATCCATTAGGCGATTCGCCGGACAGCGATACGGACCGGGCACTGCCTGGGTTTGTTGAGCGAGCAATTGAGCGGTTGTGTCACCGATTCCCCATAATGGAACTGGGATCACTTCACAGCGCACATGGAGGATATGACGGGATCACACCAGACCAACACCCAATGCTAGGAGCTGCAGGCCCTGAAGGTTTTTACTTGAACTGTGGCCATAGCGGAACGGGATTCAAGACGGCGCCGGCTGTCGGGTTGTGTTTAGCAGAGTTGATTTTGGATGGCAGATCCAGCACGATTGATATTTCGTCGCTTTCTCCCCAGAGATTTTCCGAAGGAAAAACCGTTAAGGGGAATTACGAGAATATCTGGCGGTGATATTTGGGTGTTGGCTTATTCTGCCAACACCCCCAATCAGGCTACTTTTTCAGAAATTGATGGGTGGTTTGGCTCCATCTGGGATGGGAGATATATAATTGACGGCTGAACGCCGCTCTGCAAACTCGGATTTCGCTTTTTCAATCAGCTCAGGTTTCCGCATAAACTCAAGCGCACTCAGCGCCATGACTTTGGCGGCGTAAAACATGCCTTTTTGTCCGAGGCTCATTGACCCCTGGGCAACGACCTGCCAGGTATGAAAGGGGGTCCCAAGAGCCATGCAGGTGGTAACAATCTGACCTGTTGGTGCAACCCACGAAACATCGCCGACATCTGTCGACCCTGGGGAGATGATATCTGAGCGGTAAGGCGGGATGATTTCTTCAAAAAGGACCTTGGTTTTTAGCCTGGAGATCTCTTTGTCACTTAATCCGTACGCTGCTGCTGCCTCTTCCATGCTGTTCGCGGGTATTGTCTTGGCAATTTCTTGCGCAAAAGCGTATTCATGTTCGTTGAAGACGGGAGCGCCAACTTCTTCGAGTTTTTGCTGCAGCACACCGTTGATTGTTTCGTTGAGCAGCATGTTTGACATCCCAGCGTAAAATACAACTTCCATCTGGGTACCCGTCATAAGGGCGGCGCCTCTGGCGATGTCCAGCACTCTTTCATACAATGCGTTTAATTGATCTGTGCGCGGGGCGCGGACCGAATAATGCGACGCTGCTTCATCGGGGACGACATTTGGCGCTTTGCCGCCATTGGTGATCACATAATGAATCCGCGCCCCAGGGATCATGTGTTCGCGGAGATAATTCACCCCGACATTCATCAGTTCAACAGCATCCAGCGCGCTGCGGCCATTGTAGGGATCGGCTGCCGCATGAGCGGTCTTGCCGTGAAATTTAAAGCCAAGGCGGTAATTAGCAAGGAAATTTCCCCAGGCTACGGCGTTGAATGTGTCTGGGTGCCAGGTAAGGCAAATATCCACATCGTCGAAAATACCAGCTTTTGCCATGAATGCTTTTCCAGCTCCGCCTTCCTCTGCTGGACAGCCATAATAGCGAATTGTTCCTCGAACATGCCCCGCATCCACAGCCTGCTTGAGGGCCATAATAGAGGCGACGCCTGCAACACCCAGCAGATTATGACCACACCCATGCCCAGGGGCGCCATTCTTCAGGGGCTTTTGATAGGGCACACAATCCTGGCTCAGACCTGGCAGAGCATCAAATTCGCCCAGAATGCCAATAACGGGTTTTGGGGTGTTTCCATAACTGGCTATAAATGCAGTAGGAATATCTGCCACACCGCGTTCTACTCGGAACCCAGCTTCTTCTAGAGCATCCGAAAGGGTCTGGGAAGACTGTTCCTCATGGTAGCCCAGTTCAGCATAGCGCCAGACTTGATTGCTCAGGTCAGCGAAGATACTTTGATTCGCGTCAATCCACTCACTGATACTTTGCATATTTTTTCTCCTCACTCTATTATAACGTCAGTTTGGGCTAAGAGATGTTGGGTGGCGTAGTACTTAAACAACACCCTCAACAACTTGTAAATGGCGTTAAACGGCCCGCGAATTCTGCCCGGAATTTTTCAATATTCCCATTATCGGCAACTGTTACATAAACGGTTCTGCCATCAGGGCCTCCAAATGTCAGATTTGTGCAGGTTTTTCCGTGGAGTTGGATCTCGCGGAGGATTTGCCCAGACGGATTGAGCATCGCAACAGTGCCTTTTCCATACCGAGTGACGAATAAATTGCCTTGAATATCGCAGCGCATTCCATCTAATCCAAAATCCTGGAATTGATAAAAAAGTCTTTTGTTGCTGATGTGGCCTTCTTGCGAAAGATCGTATATCCAGATTCTTTTTTGGATGGATTCATTGACATAGAGGCGACGCTCATCTGGACTGATTTCAATCCCGTTGGTTGTACCCATCCCATCCTCAAGTAAAACGAACTTGCCATCTGAACCAATCCGAAAGATGCGGCCACAAGAATTTTCCCAGCTGGGGTCACTGGCAAATACGATTTCATTGGCGCTGATGGCGATATCGTTTGGCTGGTAAAGCCCGGGATAATGCGCATAGACGTTAATTTCCCGAGATTCCATATCGACGATCAGAATATTGTGGCCGGTGTAATCGGCGATCATCATTTGCCCAAGTCGGGTGAAGCGGATGCCGTTTCCGGTACTGCCTGTTGGGAGGGTGACAAATAGGCTGGATTCACCCTCTGGAGTTACTTTTCCGATGGTGCCCAACCGGGAAAAATTGACGGCATATAAATTCCCATGCCGGTCACAAGCTGGGCCTTCAATCCCATCCGGGAAACCAGCAATGGGGGTAAATGGCTGGCTGTGGTAATAATCTGACATATTTCATCTCCATGTTTAGAAAACCTGCTGATTGCAGTTTCTGTTACCAATCAGCAGGTTGATTATACTTCGCCAGGCTCATCTGCCATTCGAACAATCCTGGGTTCAAATTTACCCATGATCTGAACGAGTTCGGCCTGGGCTGCAATTACTTTTTCGATCGGCTTGTAGGCTTGCGGAGACTCGTCCAGCCCTCCGCCCAGCAATGTTACACCGCGAGCTTTCAAGTAAGCATCACGTGATCCTTTCGAAATTGAATCGAGGGCTGCTTTTCGGCTCATCAGGCGTCCAGCTCCATGTGAGGCCGAAGTCAAAGATGATTCGGAGCCCAGACCACGCACGACATAACCTGCATCTCCCATGGATCCGGGGATGACCCCCAGAACATCTTTACCGGCGGGGGTGGCGCCTTTTCGATGGACAATTACTTTCCGCCCATCTGACAGGGTTTCCTTCCAGGCGAAATTGTGGTGATTTTCAACCACCCCTATTTCTTTCAGTCCAACGGCATCTGCTACCCTGTGATGAATCACTGCATGGTTGGCAGAGGCAAACCTTCCTGCCAATTCCATCGATAGCCAGTATTCTTGACCCTCCTCGGTATCCAGTGAGAGCCATGCAAGGTGGCGAACACCGTGATCCAGGTTCGGATGGACTTCCATCGCCAACTTGCTGTATCGCTCAGCAATTTTATACCCAACACTGCGCGATCCTGAATGGGAGAGCAAAGCAAGGTACTTGCCAGGTTGTAGATCCAGCATCGGTTCGGTCAACTCGAACGAACCCCATTCCACAAAGTGATTTCCAGTTCCGCTGGTGCCCAATTGTGCTGCTGCTTTGTCTTGCAAGCTTTTCAGTAAGCGGGTTGCGTTCCAGGCGGGATCATCCAGAACAGGGTGTGAAGCCCGATCTTTTCCATGCCATTGAACCCCGATTCCAAACGCAGTTTGATTCCAGAGGGCATTTTCAAACAGGTTTTTCTTCTGGCCCATCAGGTGTGGGGAGACAGCATAAAGCGAAATTCGCATACGGCAGGCGATATCCACTCCAACCGCATAAGGGATAACAGCATTATCGGCTGCTAAAACACCACCAATCGGCAGCCCATAGCCCACATGGGCGTCAGGCATGAGCGCTCCGGCAACGCTGACTGGAAGACGCATGGCGCTGTCCATTTGGGCCAGAGAGCCAGCGTCGATATTCTCGCGCCCCCAGATGGGATAGGGTAGCGCTGAGGGCCGAAGTTCATCGGTCTGGACTTCCTTTGGTTGAAGTGCAATACATTCACGAGCTAAGTCTGCCATGGTTGGGTCGGCTAGAAATTGGCCTGGATCCTTGCGAACAGAATCCAACATGGCCAGGACAACATCCCGCTCAAAACCCTGGTCCATCAACACCGACCCGGCGCGCTTGGCAAGCCCAATAATTTTTCCATCAGGCCATTGGTTTAATTTAAGAATATTTCCAGTGATCAGTTCCATTCTTACCTCTTTTTGGGGCGCTTCAGCCCCTTTTAAATAAATTCCCACCCGAACAAAAAAGGCAGCCACTTTTCAAAGTGACTGCCTTGATACTCCATGACAAGCTGCCCTGCAGAATCAGATTTAATCCATCTGAAAAGTTAATTTACCTTTATGTGGGCTGTGACCAGCCTTTGCCTGAGGGTGTGCTAAATTTGCCATATTTACGATTATACATTATTTTTGTAGTTTCGACAAAAAATCCATTTCTTTATTTTCGTACTCAAATTCTGTCATGGTTATTGAAATCGGCCTAAAAAAGGGTCGGGCCAACTTTAGCCAGCCAGAATCGTTTCGATTTGAACAAGTTCATCGGTTGAAAATTCCAGGTGGTTAACCGTTTGTACAGCATCTTCAATTTGTTCCACTTTGCTTGAGCCAATCAAGGCTGAAGTCACCTCGGGAAGGCGGAGCACCCAGGCAAGCGCCATCTGGGCCATGGTTTGGCCGCGCTTTACAGCAATTTCGTTCAACATTCGGACTTTGTTAATTTTGGATTCTGATATGGTTGGTTTAAATCTGCGGTTCATTCCAACTCGGGACTCTGGTGGTATGCCCATCAAATAGCGATCGGTCAATGCACCCTGATCGAGAGGCGAGAAAACAATACTCCCTACTCCTTCTTGCTGCAGGACGTGCGTGAGACCATTTTCGATCCAGCGATCGAACATATTGTAGCGCGGCTGGTGAATAAGGCAGGGCGTGCCCATTTCTCTCAACATTTGGGCGGCTTTTTGGGTATCAGCGGCTGAATAATTTGAAATTCCAACGTACAAAGCTCGGCCTGACCGGACAATAAAGTCCAATGCGCCCATCGTCTCTTCGAGTGGAGTGTCTGGATCGGGTCTATGGTGATAGAAAATATCTACATACGATAACTTCATTCGTTTCAGACTTTGATCAAGGCTGGAAACCAAATATTTTCTTGAACCCCATTCTCCATATGGACCTGGCCACATATCGTACCCAGCTTTTGAAGATATGATGAGCTGATCACGGTAAGGCTGCAGGTCTTTTGCAAGAATTTCGCCGAATGTTTCTTCGGCGCTGCCTGGTGGCGGGCCATAGTTGTTGGCGAGGTCAAAGTGGGTGATTCCCAGGTCAAACGCCCGGCGAACCATGGCTCGAGAATTTTCAAACGAATCAACTCCGCCGAAATTTAGCCACAAGCCAAGCGAGATAACCGGTAAACGTATACCGCTTTTGCCACAGCGCTTATACTGCATTTTCTGGTAGCGATCCTCTTTTGCCAGGTACATAATTTCTCCTATCTTTTTATTAACCGTTAGTACGAGATATCAGAGATTTTTGGGTGGCTTAGCCACCCAAAAATCACCCAAAATAACCTCTTATCGAACCAATCCGAACAATAGCATTCAATTGATTATATATCTAGATGGCCCCTATTCCGGCCCGGAATTTTCTGGGATAAAGTCCGGACATCGGGGTGAGTAAGCGGCAATTCCCAGAGAGCCACTTAAGTTACATCCAGATTGTTGCAAAATTGGTGTAAAATCGTGGCGATGTCTATTCTACTTTATCCTTTGTACACCTTTTTGCATCTAGCCCTTCTGATTTGGGGAATCAGGTTATGGATCCGCACGAAGGATCTTAGTGTTCTGATCACATCGGCTGTAGCTTTTGGACTTGTTTATGATAATCTGGTATTAAGCATTGGGATATTTTTATCTCCGGGAGAGCTTTTGTATTACATCAGTTTCCCCAGGTTTATCCTTCACCAGCTTGTTTTGCCATGGATAATCTATGCCTCTTATCTGTTCGTTTTGAAAGCCCAGATAAGCCCACCAGGGCGAAGCAAGTGGGTAATTTTATTAAGTTTTGTCGTTATGTTGCTTGGCATAATCACCAGGGTATTACCCCTGAAACTGGAACCTGTTGTGATGGATGGTGTAAATCGCTATGTCTTTAATGGTGCTGTTGGTCCGCCGGTCGTCAGTATCCTGGCAATTGGATTTGCAGGGGTGATGGGTTTCTTCCTTTGGAAAAAGCTGGGGTGGGCGTGGGTCTTTTTGACCTCTGTAATGGTGTTTGTTGGTGAAGGGATTCCGGTGGAGATGATCCGGCGCAGTGTTGGCTCCGGTGGTGAGGTTTTGTTTATCTTTGCCATGCTCAGCACGGCTGTCAAATTTATTAAGACCTGGCCTGCATTGAGGCAATAGTTCATAGAATAAAAAAGCCTGAAGGTCATGAAAACTTTCAGGCTTTTTATAATTAATCTTATCTTAGGTACCTTCTCAATGAGATGGGTGTTGGATGTTTTTTGTGGGCTTCGCCCACAAAAAACACTCAACTTCCCCCGTTTATTGAGATGATACTATCTTAGTTTGTATTTAACCCTGGTGGGTGTTGGCCGGCCTGCGCCAAGTCCAAAAAACGTCTGAGGGTTGGTGTCGATCAGTTCCAGTTCAAACCGCTGGAAAAGAAGGGCTGTGATGGTCATCATTTCGTTGTTGGCGAAATTCATTCCGGCGCATTTGTGCCCGCCGCCGCCAAAGCCAATCATACTGAAGCGGTGGGCAGTGTCTTCGTTTCGGCCAGGACCAAAGCGCAGAGGGTCGAATTTTTCGGGATTTTTGAATAATTCGGGCAACCTGTGTGCGACCGCTGCGGAGACCATAATCATCCAGCCGCTGGGGATGGTGTAATCACCTACGTCGATATCTTTTTCCGCTACTCGCATCAGCATATCGGCAGATGGGTGGAGACGCTCGATTTCGCGAACTGCCCAGGAAATATGCTGAAGATTACGCATGATTGTTCCATCCAATGCAGCATCGTGTTTGACGTTTGCGGCAATTTCGGTTTCAACCAAAGCCTGATATTCGGGGTGTTTCAATATTTCAATAATGGTCCATGCGGCTTGACCGGCAGTAGTCTCATGGCTGGCAAACATAAAGGCGCGCAGCAGATCAATGATCGTTTGATCATCGGCGGTTTGGCCGCTGGTTGTCCGGGTGTTGATAAAATCCTGCAGAAAGTCGTCGTACTTTTCAGGGTGAGCGCGCCGCTCGGCAATTAGGGGTTTCAGAAGCTCGCGCATCTTGTTTTTTGCGCGATCACGGCGGATATTTTTTGGCAAAGGCCAATCAGGCGGGGTAGTCATATCCAGCGCCTGTCCGATCGAAGTGTATAGATCCCAAAATTCTTTGCCGACACTCTTTTGGAAATCTTCGCCCATCAGAGCACTGCCGGCAACGCCCTGAACGAGTTTGTTCATCTCAGCTGTCAGCTCCATCTCGCCTGCTGAACCCAGTTCATTCAGCCAATTGGTCACCACGCTTTGCATGATGCCTACATAACGGGCCATTTTTTCATGTTTGAAGGGAGCGTAAACAACCGGACGTTGTTCTTTGTAAACTTCCTTTGATGCCAAAAACAGTACATTTCCGATGGCAGCTTTTAAGTTTCCATAGGGTTTGTCGATGCTCAAGGTCTTATCGGTCTCAGTAAAAAACAACTGCTGAAAATCGGGGCCGATCATAACAGCGACAGGCTTGGGGCCAAGTTTTACAGTGAACAAGGGACCGAGTGTCTGCAAACCGCGAGTCAACATTGCGTGGCGGTCTTTGCCAAATTCGAGCAGGTTTCCCAGCAGGGGGACACCAGATAGCGTGGGTGGGGTAGGTTTCATATGAATTCCTTTGATAAAATCAACGTTAATTTGTCTGGATTATAACATGTGTGGTGACCTGGATTGGCTAAGGAGAAGTTAAGTGTATTTTTAGCCACAAATTATTTATTGGATGGCTATTCATTATCAGACGAAATCCCATGATAAAATTTTGAGTATGCCTTCGCCAATTCACCCTAAACACCAGCCTAAAAAACCAGTTGGACAGCCAACCCGAGGCAAGACAGCTCCAAACCGTCTGCGGCAGGTAGATAATTTTATCCTGCGCTATGACCCTGGGCTTGTAAAACGACAGGACGGTCTTTTTAATGGTGCTTTATTTGTTGATCTGGGCTACGGGGCAGAAGCGTTGACGACTCTTGAGTCTGCTCAGCGGTTACGCAAATTAAATCCTCAACTCCCAATTCTTGGCGTAGAAATTGATCCGGAAAGGGTAGCTGCCGCACTGCCATTTGCTGATGGGAATACTTTTTTTCGTCTGGGAGGTTTCAATGTGCCTTTGATAAACCAGGAGAAAATCCGGATCATCCGGGCTTTTAATGTGCTGAGGCAGTACGAGGAAGACCAGGTTCCGCCTGCCTGGGCACAAATGTCTGGGGGGATGCTGCCAGAAGGTTTATTAATTGAGGGGACATCGAACCCAACCGGCGCGATTTGGGCAGCAAATGTGCTGCGCTGGTCTGGCATGGATTGGGTTCAAGAAGCGCTGGTCTTTTTCTCGAATTTTCATCTCGGTTTTGATCCGGTATTGTTTCAAACCATACTACCGAAGAATTATATTCATCATGTTTTACCTGGCCAGCCGATCGGGGATTTTTTTGAAGCCTGGAAGGCTGCGGCGGTTGAAAGCAGGTCAGTTGGGATATGGGGGCCTCGTCAATGGTTTGCGGCCAGTGCGGCTGGTTTACGAGGGCGCGGTTATCGTGTCAACCTTCACCCATCCTGGTTGTCCAGAGGATGGCTTATTCTGGAACAGCCCCCTGTCTGACAAAATTGAGGTTTAATTTGCCTTTGCAGTCACTGGAAAATTATTTTGATCGCCTGGAGCGACTGCTTAAAATTGAAGCAGAAGCCGAGAAAATGGCTGCACTGCGTGAATTGCAGCGCAGTACACCCACCCAGGCCGAAGCAGGTGGATACACCTTGATTGGCCTTACCATTCGTGATGAAGGTTATGGGATGGGCGGTCGAATTTTGCTGAACCTCGGAAAGCGAAATCAGACCATCCAACTGCCCTGGACGCGTCTGCGGGCGGGGACGCCGGTTATTATGACGGAAGAAGGCATGAATTCATCCGAACAGGAGGCCGGCTGGAGAGGCGTTATCAGCCGGGTCGAGCGCGATCGGATCCAGGTTGCCTTTCCAGAAATGCCTGAAACAGTTTCAGACAGACCAATACTCCGTTTGGACCGTTCATCAGACGAGCTTGCGCGCCAGCGACAGATTCAAGCCATGCATTCAGCTCGTAATGCCAGAAGCAGCAGAACTGTGAATTTACGCGATGTTCTGCTGGGTGTCAGGGAGCCAGAATTTGAACATCAAGAAAAACATGCTGGAACAAATTTATCCTTAAACGAATCCCAAAATGAGGCTGTCCAGTTTGCTCTTTCAGCAAAAGATCTGGCGGTGATCCATGGCCCGCCAGGAACAGGTAAGACCACCACTCTGGCTGAATTGGTCAGACGGCTGGTTGCGCGAGGTGAGCGGGTATTGGTTTGTGCGCCCAGCAATCTGGCGGTTGATAATCTGCTTGAGCGACTGATTGCGGACGGATTACCCGCCCTGCGTTTGGGGCATCCGGCGCGGGTAATGCCAGAACTGCGCACCCACACCCTGGATGAAATGGTGGAGAACCATCCCGAGCTGCGCCTGGCGCAACGTTTAGCCCGACAGGCATCTGAACTGCGCCAAAAGGCTGGCAAACACACCCGGGCTGCGCCAGAGCGCGGGGAACGCCAGTCTATGCGCCAGGAAGCCCGTCAACTGCAGGCCGAATCACGGCAGATTGAGGCTCTGGTGGTGCAGCGGCTGCTCGACAAGGCCCGGGTTATATGTGCGACTCTGACGGGGCTGGATGCGAACGTGCTTGGGGCGCTTCGATTTGACTGCTGTGTCGTTGATGAAGCAGGGCAGAGTACTGAGCCTGCTGTCTGGATCCCGCTTCAGTATGCAGAGCGTTTGATCCTGGCTGGCGATCCATTTCAACTGCCGCCGACTGTGATCTCACCCGATGCAGCAGGACAGGGTTTTAATATCAGTATGTTGGAACGATTGATGAGTGTTTTCGGCGACAGGATCGCGCGCCGGTTGGATATTCAATACCGGATGCATCAGGATATTATGAGGTTTTCATCTCAGGAGTTTTATGAAGACAGTCAGAGAGCAGACCCGAGTGTAGCGGCGCATTTGCTGAGCGATTTACCCGGTGTTCAAGCAAACCCAATGACATGCACGCCAGTTTCGTGGATTGATACGGCAGGGGCTGGTTATGCAGAATCTCAAGAAGCGGATGGTGAGAGCCGGCTAAACCTTGAAGAAGGGCGGCTTTTGGTACAAAAAATCCAGGATTTGTTTGCGGCTGGCCTGTCACCAGAAAACCTGGCTGTGATCACGCCATATGCGGCCCAGGCGCGGCTGCTGCGCCAGATGCTTTCTGCATTTCCTGACCTTGAAATTGATACCGTAGATGGATTTCAGGGGCGTGAGAAGGAAGCTGTGTTGGTTTCTCTGGTGAGGTCCAACCCGGAGGGAGAGATCGGATTTCTGGAAGATGTACGCAGAATGAATGTGGCATTAACCCGCGCCCGGCGCAAGCTGTTGGTGGTAGGCGATAGCGCCACCATCGGCGGGCATCCATTTTACCAGCGGCTGATGATGTATTTTGAGGGAATTGGGGCTTACCATTCCGTTTGGGAAATTGGTGAATAATAAAAACACAGCCGGAATAAACCCGGCTGTGTTTTTATGAGTAGAATTTTCGGATTATCTTGCCTGTTTTGTTCGCCACAACCAAGATACGATTACGGCCAGGGCAGTCAATAGTAATAGTCCAATAAATGCGAAAACGGGTATATTGCTGTCTTTCCCTGCGAAAATCTGTAATTTTATGCTGGTTGGATCTGTCCCTGACTCACTACCTGCAACAAAATAGGTACCATTGAGCATAGAAGAAGTCAGCCCGCCATAAACCAGATTGTTTGTTACTGTTGTGAGACTGCCCGGTAGGATCCCGATCCAGCAAGCGCCATTTGTGCTTGGTGAACAATTGGCGATCTCGCCAATTGTATAAAGGCGCTTGGGGGTTAATGTATTGTCAGTGCAGTTCGTTCCTACGGCGACCGGAATGCTGGCTGTCCAGGTTCCGCTGCCATTCAGCAAAAAGAAATCGAAATATGGAGAACACATCTTTTCCGAGTATCCGCTAACCCCATTGCCAAAAGGTGGAGTCGTTCCCAGATCAATAATGACCGCCGTTCCCGTCCCACCACTTAAGCTTGCTGAGGTGACAGCGGCGCTGCCCTCACCATCGCCCCAGTTTTGAATTGGCGCACCCAGCCGCTTGGGCCATTCGCTAACAGGCATGCCCGCAGGAGTGGCTGCATCGGCTGCACTGGTACCCCAATAATTGTGGCCAATTGCCGGTGTCCCTGTCCCGTTATAGGAGCCAGTGATATTTGAGAAATTATTGGCATATGCAGTGATTGACGCCGAACCATTCGCAGTAAATGCGCTCGTCTGGTTGGCGCCATCGATAGTCAGTCCCTTTACTGTTAAGCTGCAGCCAGTTTCTGCAACAAAAAGACTGCCTGTACCACCGGTCCAGGTGATGCTGCTGGTCATATCCGCGCTACCACTGACGATGACATTATTCACACAGGTCAGAGGGCTGTTAATGGTTTGATTTCCTAATATATTTACTGTACCGCCGTCTGCTGCCGCATTTATTGCCTGTTGAATTGCACCGGATCCGCTGAAACAGGGAGTATTTCCACCGCAGCTTGGATCTGTTGGATGGGTAAATACGTTGTTTGAAGCAAGAGAAATATTCAAGCACCATTTTTGCAGGATACCTGCATCAGGAGAAGCGAAATCTGTTGCTTTGATCCGCCACTCACCAGTAGCCGATTTCCCGTCGAAATTCGAGAGGAGATTGTTCGGTTTGACTGTCCCCTGGAGGGCCGGGGGAGTACCAGAGCAGGTCGTTTCCACAGATGTGGCGGCTTCATCGCTCAGGATGACATTGAAATTATTTCCACCGCAGCCAAATCCTGAGTTCGTGTAGCCTGGTCGGTCAATTACGGTGACGCTGATGGGCGTACTGGGATTGAATAAGACATCCGAGATTGTGAAACCCAAATCTCCTACCCAGGAATGAGTGCCTGAAATGATGACATCCATATCCACAATGGTACCGCTGTCTGGAATAGTAATTTGACTAAAAACTCCATTAGCGGAATTGTCAGGGATATTGGCTGCCGTATTATTGCAGTAACTTACAGAGGGGGCAGAAGTGTTAATGGTGACGAAGTGATTGGAGCTGCTGTAGTTAGCAGCCCCACAGGTATTGTTTACACGCACTCGCCAGTAATAGAGTGTATTACTGGTCAATTGTCCTGCGGGCGAAAAACTTGTGGCAGCAAGCCCGGCAGCAGAACTGACGATATTGTTAAACCCAGAATCTGTTGCAATCTGAATGTCATACGATGCTGCGCCTGTGACTGCTGCCCAGCTGAAAGCTGGTTGGAGGGGCGTATGTTTATGCCCATTCAGTGGCGTGCTGAGCGTGGTGGTGTCATTCAGGGAGGCCAATGTCAGGGTGGAGATATCATTATGGCTCCCGCTTGTGCTGGCACCGCTAACCAATATTGAGTATACGCCTGAGGCTGCACCGCCTGTGCTGCCGATGGTCAAGATGCTGTTGGCGCCGGGTGTGATTGGATTAACACTGAAGTTTTTACTGGTTCCAACTGGTTCCCCAGATGCCGCTAATGTGACGGAATCTGTGTAACCATTAAGAGAGGTTGTTGTAACTGTGAAAATGGCGTTGCTGCCGATGCAGATTTGTTGGGCAGACGGAGTCGTTACAAGGCTGTAATCTGGGGAGGCTGTACAGTTTGTGCACAACAGGGCAAAATCTTGATCTGTCGCATCACCATTGTAAGGTATGCCGTCACCTGCGATATTGGATGCCGTCACAAATATTTGAAGCGTGGCTCCAGGGTTCTGGATATAAACATTTTCAATATTGTTCAGCGCATCCGCTGCGCCGCCAGTGGTGGACCAGCCGGAAGTCATTACATTGCCAAGATAGGTGTTGCCGCTGTTGACGACCCTCAGATCGAGGTTGTTGACCAGGGAAGGTGATACACCAATTGCGCCGGGGGCATCAGACCAGACCAGTGATATCTTAACTGGTTCGCTGGTATTGAATACTGAAATATTGTACAATACCTCTTCGCCGGTAGCCACTATTGTATGGTCCTGGTCGTGAAATACTTTGCTGACACTCGTGCTGAACACATTGCCGAGGTTGATGCGCCCCCAACCTTGATTGTTGTTGGGAATTGTAGCGCCTACATTGGCACCTCCTACCATATCGACAGCATTATTGATTAAAAGGGCTTTGACCATTGCTGGACTTGGAACGACTCCACTGTTAGCCTGCTTCCACCACTGCACAATCAGCGCCGCTGCACCAGATACTTGAGGTGCTGCCATACTGGTGCCTGTACAAAAAGAATATAATCCGTTTGCTGCACCACCGACACCTGTTGTTGAGCAGCTTGAAGCACCAGTGCCGCGCCAGGAGGTCGTACTAACGCCTGGTGCGACCACATTTGGCAGGATACGTCCGTCAAGCGCCGGTCCCCGGCTGCTGAATGAACCCAAGCCGTTGATGCTGGCTCCAGTGCGGGTGTAATTATCTGAAGCCCCGACCACAATTAAGTTCTTAGCTTCTTTTGGTTCGGTGATTGTTGACGCATTTGGCCCTGCATTTCCGGCGGAAAAAACCATAATTAGTGGTTCAGCTACCCCTGCCGTATCAAAATTACCATCGCGCACCATCAGGTCGTGGGTTCTTGCCGCCGATGAATAGCCCTGAGCGCCCGCAGCGCCGGTAAACCAACTGTTGTTTGAGCCCACGGCGCCATTTGTGAGGGAATCTTTGCTAAGCTGCTGCCATCCGCCAGTTGGAGGCCAGTTCGTACCACTCAGCGCATTTTGGATGACCATGCCGGCGCGTGGGGCAATACCAACACCCCAGTAGAAACCTGCTCCGTCTACCAGGCCGCTGCCGCCGTTAATTATACGCGGATCTCCAAAGATTGTTCCGGCAGTATGGGATCCATGACCATCACTGTCGGTATTGGCAGCCGGAGCGCCGGTATAGGTGACGTAGGCTACAGTTCGTCCGGCAATATCAGGATGTGTGCCCACGAGCCCGGTATCCACGTCTGCCCAGGTGACACCAGTGCCATCCAGACCTAGACTAGTCAGCCAGGCAAAGTAACCAGGGGCTGCCTTGGCGGGTGTTCCCGTGTAATTTCCGGCAACAATTTGCGAACTAACTTCATCGTCGAAACCGGGCTTATTGGATGAATATTCAATTGCCCAGATTTCAGGAATTCCTGCAAGAGCCGGCAGGTTTGCTGAATCAAAACTGTAAATTGCAGTAATAAACTTACCATCTGACTGAGCGGAAAAATCCTGGATGTATTTTCCGCCTAGCTTATTGATCTGTTCCAACACCTGTTGTGGATTGCCAGAATTGTAAAAAGTGATTGCCAGATTGTTTATCACTCCCACAGCCTCGGTGAGGCCAGGCCCGGGTTTGTAAGCTGGCAGGAAAGGTTGAGTCCAACTGACATAACCGGGTAGGAGAGCGGCTTCTGTGGATGTAAGATTGCCCCAAACCAGGTAAGTGTAATTGGGGTAATACTGCAAGACTGTTAGCCCAGATGCTTCGAGTGATTCCAACCAGCTTGATTGGGTTGGCCCGATGAATTTAACCAGGTGCAGGCTGGGACCGCCAACAGGTGCTGTCGCATAGGGTGTTGGATAAACTGAGCTCGGCGTGTTCAATGGGTCAAGCGTGTAGCCGCGCAGCTTTACCTGGCTGGCGTCAGGTTGTTCGGAGAATGGTACACTGCTTTTGGCCAGGCGTTGAAAGTCAGCTTTGGTAAGCTCAAGCCAGAGAAATGTACCGTAATCTACCTGCTGATTCGGATGGAGACCCAGAGTGTTTAATTCACTTCTGTTTGAAACGGGAATACTGACATAATTGATTGCCTGACCTGGAGCTTGAATTGCATTGGCCGCTCCAGTAGTGAGAACCAGTATAGAAATTAATACGAATAAAAATACTTTCCAATGAAATTTGTTTGTCATGGTACTCCCATTGATGAATTTGCTGAAGATTTTGTCCGTTAAGATATGATCGGAAAAGCTTGCGCAGTCCTGTGTCTATTAGATAATTATCATCCATAATATCAATAATGTGAATGCTGTTTTGTTGACAATTTCGGACTTTATAAGCCTTGAACCTTAAAATAATTTGAATTTTGAGATTAAGGTCATTTATTTATCCATCAATTGCTATTGATGGATATAAAATACGGCTTTCCTGATGTGAAAAATTAATATTTCTCTTCTTATTACACTGATGTCCTATTAATCGGGACTGAGATTGTTTCACTAAGAAACTGTCGGTGTACCCACCGGCGTGTAACCACTGGCGTGGCAATCTCGAATATGGCAAGGCTGAGATTGCTTTTTCGGACGAGTACATCCTGGAGAATGAGTACATCCTGGAGAATGAGTACATCCTGGAGAATGAGTACATCCTGGAGAATGAGTACATCCTGGAGAATGAGTACATTCTCATCGCAATGACATCGGTGGTATCCGGGTCCCATTTTGCCTAAATGCGATTGGCTTTTACATTTTAATGAGAAACACCGGATATTTACGCATAATCCAATCCGGCATATAATCCACCGAAACTGCATCATGAGATCCGTAAATTTAGAAAAGGATGGTTGGATATGAATGTCTTAATCACAGGAGCAAACCGGGGAATAGGTTTGGAATTGGCCCGGCTTTGTGCCAGTTTGGGATACCGCGTATTTGCTGGATCTCGGTCAGTAGATCGAGCCAACGAATTAAAGGCACTATCAGAGCAATATCTGAATCTGATTAAAATTATTCCAATGGAGGTTTCTGACGAGACCAGTCTGGATACCTGTCTTGAAATGGTTTTAAGGGAAACGGAATCTCTCGATCTGCTGATTAATAACGCGGGAATTAATGACGGCGAAGAAACGGTTCGAACTTTCGACGCCCAAAAAGCCGTCCATGTAATGATGACCAATGCGATCAGTCCGATCATGGTGGTGCAAAAATTTTTGGGGCTGCTCAAAGCCGGAACCAACCCAAAGGTGATCATGATTTCATCCGAGTCTGGATCAATATCTGGTATGGAGAAATTTCGCGGATACACCTATTTCGGCAGTAAAGCTGCCTTGAATATGTTCACGCGTTGTCTGGCCTGGGACCCTGAGGCAGCCGGCATCATCAGTGTAACCCTGCACCCAGGCTGGGTTAGAACCGATATGGGAGGTCCAACCGCACACCTCTCAGTGACCGAATCTGCAACCGGCATCCTGAACCTGGCTACAAGACTGGCACAAGCCGATAATGGGAAATTCTTTACCTGGGAAGGCAAAGAATTTCCCTGGTGATGTGCCTTTAAGAAAAGTGTGAGTAATTCTAACTCACACACTTCCATAAGAGATTTTGGGGTGTTTTGAGGGTGGGCAACGCCACCCTCAAAATAGCAAACTAGATATCTATCGATCGATCGAATGGCAGGCTGATAGGATGCCCGCCTTGTTGGGCAGAGTAGCGCAAGGCCAGGATCAATTCCTGATCCAGACGGCCCTGATATGGACCGTAAGTTGGCTGGGTGTTACTGCGGACAGCATCCACCAGAGATAACAAACAGCCAGCAACGCCTATTTCATCGTCGTGCCACTGCTGACCGTTGGCTTTGACTCGGGTATAGAACGGGTTTTCCCAGGTGACAATGGGCAGATCTTGGTCGCCAGTATGGGCAACCATGGCAATCAATGCTCCTCCATCAACCCTTTCCCAGCGGCGTTCCAGGGTAATGAAACGGGGGGCTTCACCGCCAGGGCTGAGCAAGGAAAGCCGCTCATCAACATCCAGGCCAACGCCGATGGTGATGCCCATCCCTTTTTCGGCCAGGAAGCGGCTGCTGCGCCACCAGCGAAGAGGCGAATCGTAGCCAACGCTCGTCCAATGGAAGATGCCCAGCTTGCCGCCAGCAAATTCAATCAGCGCGTGTTCCTGAGTCTCCGGGCGGGCGGCATTTGAATTACCCAGCCGAGACCAATGCGGCGCCAGATTGTTCTGTTGGGCTACGCCAGTTACCTGGATGGGTTGGGTATCAAAGCCCAGATACGAACGCAACACGCTGATTCCGTGGTAACCGTGACCGGCGAAGTCATTAAAGGCGGTATAAACTTGCCCGAAGAGCCCAGATTGAATCAGTTTTAATTTGATTTGTTCCAGTGGACGCCGGTGAAATTGTTCGGCGATTTCTATTTTTAGCCCACGTTGTTCTGCTGCCTGGATGATTGCATCGGCTTCGCTGAGCTTGTGTGCGATGGGGGTTTCGAGAAGGACGTTTAACCCTGCCTGAACAGCCATGAGACCGACTTCCCCATTTGCAGCATAACCGACACTCACTATTCCGATGGTTGGAGCAGTTTCTTGGATCAATTTATTCAGGTCAGTGTACCCCGGTACACCTAATGCTTTACTTAGATGATGAGTTGATTCTATACTGCGTCCCCAGATTGACACCAACATCACCTCTTCTGGAAGTGCTTTTATGAGTGCTCCATACATGTATGCGGAGCGTTTTGATGTTCCAATGATTGCAACTCTTAATGGATGATCTGTCATTACTGTTCTCCTGGATGGGGGGATATAATTGGTTAATTGCTGAAACACTGGTATTACAGTTCTCGTGAACGGAGTGCCTTTTGCTGCTCAACGCGTAAATTCTGAATTTGATTCAGGTGGCCCGCTGTCCTGCGAACAATCACTGGTTAGCAAAACTGAAAACCACATGATAAAATTCTAGTCCGAGGTGCTGTTGATGGAAGATCAATTTTTACACTCAGTTTTAGGCAATATCCCGGCAGAAAAGTTGGGAATAATTTTGCCCCATGAACATATTTTTACCGATTTGCGCGGTCCGCAGTTACCAGATTACGCATGGTTGGATCGTGGCACAGATTGTGATTGTCCAGCCGTGGCAGAAGTCATTTTACCACTGCTGAATGCCGCTCACAATGCAGGCGTGACCGCTCTGGTCGAATGTTCTACGGTGGGCGTGGGGCGAAATATCGCCATTTTACGCTATATTGCCGAAAGAACCCCTATCAACATTGTCGCCCCAACTGGGTTATATCGCGAAGCCTTTATTCCTGACTGCCTGCTTGATGTGAGCGCGGAGGCTCTGTCTGAAAGTTGGATTAAGGATTTAATGGATGGAATTGACGGATCAGATGTAAAGGCGGGCTTTATAAAAATCGCCATGAGTGACGATGGCCCGACTCCACGCGAAGTGCGCAACCTGAAAGCCGCCGCCAGGGCTTCGTATATAACCGGAGCGGCAGTTGCCAGTCATACAATTGTTGGAAGCGTTGCTTTACATGAGATGGATATTCTTGAGGCCAGCGGAATGGATTTGCGGCGATTTATTTGGGTCCATGCTCATGCAGAGTCTACCCATGAGGATCGATTGGAAGCAGCTCGCCGCGGCGCCTGGATTGAATTGGACGCCATTGGCGCTCCATGGTTGGAATCCACTGAAACCAGAGGTGGTCCAATCGTTAAAATGACTTTGGATTTGCTAGAGGCAGGCTTTTCCAATCAGCTTCTGTTATCCCATGATGCCGGTTGGTTCCAACCGGGTTATCCGGGTGGAATTCCTTCTGGAGGTCTCCGCGGTTATACCGCTTTGACTGAAGAATTTCTACCAGCCCTTCAGGCGCATGGCGTATCTACGGAGACTATTCAACAACTGGTGAATAAAAATCCTCTCCGCGCTTTTAGTTTTTAGCGACGAGGAGCTGTCCGAAAAGTTTTTTTCGGACAGCTCCTCGTTTGTTTTTTAGGAATTGAATAATCCAAAGACCGCTTCAGGATCTATTGACACAGTTGGGGCAAAGGCCGGCGACGCCATATACATCATCAGGCTGTAGCGCATCTGACGGGCCACCACCCGTTTTTCCAGGTCAGTTTCAAGATCCATGCTGCATACCAACAGCTTTCCTTGGGCTACTTTTGCTTCAAAGAGCAGACCCAGACGCCGATTTTCGAACCAGGTGTCAATGGGCTGCACTAAAGGGCGCATGGCTGCAGGCAAGCTGTTTAGTGTCATGGCGGCAGACTGATGGATCAGTTCCCACCACTGCCAGTTGCTGTGCGATTCGGTGGGGAAAGCTGCAAACGCCGGGTGATCGGGGTTGCACACAATTCCCAGGGTGTGTGGTTCCTGGTTGCGCGTCCAGGCTGTGTTCCAAAAAATACTGGAAAAGCCAATTACCGAATCCACTTTAACATTCTGTTGTGGGGCTAACAGCAGTACCGTGCCGCCTGCCTCCAACTGCTGCAGCGCTGCCTGATCCAGGGTGTGGCAGACATGGATCTGTGGATCTGGGGTCACAGGAAGGTGATCTGCAAAAACCCAGATATCCCAATCGTTTTCAAACCTGGAGCCTTCCAGCCCCAGCACAAATTTGTATTTTTTCGCCGGGGTCAGGCCTGCCAGCGGAAATTCAACCATACCAAGGACGCAGTCATTGCCCAATGGGATGGACTGGGGGGCTAAATGCCCTGAAACTGCCGCTGCGCCGGTTTCATCCAGCAGCTTCCAGGCGAGGACGGCGTTTTGTAAATCCTCACTGCCGAAGTTGGCTACTTCCAACTGCGCCTGGAATGTTTCGTTATTTTTCCAATAGCGCCTGGTTAATCGTGCCAGGGGGACGATGCTGTTGCAGAAGCGGGCGTATTCTGCGGGGGAGACATACCCTTTTTGCTCCCAGAATGGGTCTAGCACACCGACCAGGGCGGTTCCCTGACCGGGAAAATCATGCAGATCAAGCAGTTGGAAGCCAGCGAAGCCTGGAGTGCGCAGGGCGGATTCTATATCTTCCTTGTAGCAAAGGGTTTGAAGTTTGCCCGAGGCAATCAGGAAGTCGTGCGCCTGGTCGCCCATTCCGTTCTCTTCCAGGGTTTGCTGGAAAAGTTCAAAGTTTTTGGCTTTTAGGACGCCCGTATATTTCTGGATTTCATCAAAATTTGGATAGGCGCACCATTGGCCGATTTCATGGCTGATGACTGGCCTACCTGCAGCCTGGATGAAGTCGCGGTAGTCAGTGGTGGTTTCGGGCGGCAGAGCGTTGATTCGAGAGTTCAAACCCGCACCCCACAACTGAACCCGGGGGGCGAAGGTGGAATGGTAGTCGCTTTCGGGGATCATTGGCCAGCCTGCGCCGCTGGTATGGAACCGGCGCGGATCCTGCTGCTTCCAGTAGGTGACCCAGCGGCTGAGATAGCCAACGATGTCGCCAGCGGGTTCGTTGCCATACGCCATCAAGAGGAAGGATGGGTGGTTGCCATATGCGGCGATGATGCGCTGAGCTTCATCGTACAGCCACTGGTCAACCGGTTCGCCGTTGCCGATGCTGGCACCCTGGTTGGCCCAGGATCCACATTCTACCTGGTAGTAAACACCCATTTCATCCCCGGCGATGAAGGCGGCTTCGGGCGGACAGTATGAATGAAACCGGATGTGATTCAACCCGTGGTCTTTGAGCACTTTGAGAATTTTCTTCCAGGAAGCGACATCTGTTGGCGGGTAACCAGTGAGTGGGAATATACAGCACTCCAGAGTGCCACGCAAAAAGATCGGGCGATTGTTAAGCGCCAACTGTGTGCCGATCGTGGATAACTGACGCATCCCGAAACTAACCTCTCGACGGTCAGTCCATGTTTCACCGTTTTGGCTGCCAACCTTAAGGTCCAGACTCAGGTTGTAAAGCGCCGGGGAAAATTCGTTCCACAATTCAAGTTCACTTCCTAATGGATAGTTGACTTCAATCAATGAAACATCCTCATACAACTGCAAGCTTGCCATTAATGAGGGGAGGGCGTGTGAATGATCGCTTTTTGGGGAGGATGCATGCAAATTTAGGCTGCCGGATACAGCAGAAAGAACGCTCTTGTGAACTTTGACCTGTACTGTCACGCGTTTGCCGGGGACGTCTGGATAAACCTGGATTTCCCCGAGCCAGACCGGGCTGGTCGCCTGAAGCGTGATTTTGCCGACAATCCCGTTCCAGTTGAACTGTGTGTGGTCCGTCATGGAGTGCGAATTGGGGCCGACATTCAGGATCATACGGTTATCCACACGAATGGTGAGGATATGTTTCCCTTTGGTGATCCCATCTGAGGAGGCTGCGGAAACACCACCAAGATCATAGACATGGGGTGTCGAAAGACTGATCTGGGCGCCAATTAACCTCTCATCCAACCAGACCATTGTCTCCCAGTGAGGACGTTCGAGGTTCAGTGTAACCTGTTTGCCCTGCCAATCTTCTGGAATTTCGATCTCGCGCTGGTACCAGGCGGCGCCTTTATAATATTTCACCGGCTGCAGCCAGAAGGGGATTTTTAGATTGTCTGGCTGGCGGAAGCGAGCATAGCGGTCCTGTTCAAACCAGGATCGGTCAACGACATCACCTGTCCATGGAGTATCGACGGTAATATCATCGCCGTAGCCCTGCTCCTGGAGAGAGCCTGGCAAATTGATTTGATTGCTAAGATTGCGGTTGTACCAGCATTCTTTCATCCCGCTGTCAGCAGGATCGAGTTCAAAGGCCCATGCACCGGAAATATCGAGCATATTTTACTCCTTTGGAAGCAGTGTGTAGTGCTGGACGGCACCCAAATGGTTGGGGTCCAGATTTAAGACCTGTAAGAAATGTTCTTTTGCCTGGCTGGAGGCACCGCTGCCTGGCGAGGTTAAAGCCAGACCTAGATAGCCAAGGGCGATCATGTAGTGACAGTGGATGAGGTTGCGCAAATTCAGGTCCTCTTCAAAAACCAGGAAGGACGGCAGGGAGACTGCGAAATAATCCATCTTGATCTCATCATGCAGGTGGCACTGACCATAATCGACAAGTTTGTTGAAGATGGCCTGGGCTTCGGCTGGTCGGTTGAGTTTGAAACGAGCGAGGCCCTGGTAGAGGATCATTTCTGGTGGCTGGTCATTGTAATACATGGGTGAGGCGGGTTCGCTCAACCCGGCCGCCGCTTTTTCAAAGGAGGCGGTAGCTTTTTTTCCATCCCCCAGACTGGCGAATGCGATCCCCTGGTAATAGAAAATATTGTTTTCCTGGGCTCCAAACAACTTACCTTCTCCCAGGTTGTGCGGAAATTTTTGCGCCCTGGTGAGTAAATCCAGGGCATTTGAACATTGACCTGAGCCGATGGCGAGACGGGCTTGCTCGACAAGAAGGGAAACATACAGCCCGGTTACCTTGCCTTCGCCGCCTTCCCAGGGATGGAAATTCCGCTCGCTCAGGACCTTCATGGCTTCTTCAATCTCACCGGTCAAACCGAGGAGGCTGATCCATTCAACAGTCAGGTCATCCCGAATTTCAACCAGATTGTAGTGCTGGCGCAAAAACGCCAGACGCTGCTTGGGTGTCCGGTTGAGCTTTTTATAAAGCTGGTCTAGTTCAAAAAGCACACGCGCATCTTCCTGGTTCAAGTTGAAGGCTGTTTCCAGGCTGGCGAGGGCGCTGCTGACATCCTTTTCCTTGTTGTAATAAGCCAAACCCAGATTTCTCTGGACGGTTGCAAAAGAGGTATTAAGTGCCTTTGAACGCTCCCAACAGATAATGGCGTCCTCGTACTGACGGTGTGCATACCAAAAATTTCCAAGGTAATAAGGAGCAAATGAATCTGAAGGGTTTCGTTCAGTTGCTTTTTGGAGGATCAGGACATCCTCCAAGCGGTTGGGGAAAATATAATCCGATGAAAGGGTGGCCGCCAGCTGGAAGGTGGCTGAGGCCAGATTTTCTGCGCCTGATCGAGCGTAGACCCATCCCAGAGTATAGCAGGCCAGGGTATCCTGTCTGGACCATGGTTCGAGAATGTCTACTGCCTGCTGGAACAGCCCAGCATGAGTATAGTCCAGCGCCAACTCGATGGCTATGCCAGGGTCAGACCTCAGGTGGCGGGGGTTTTCTGCTGAAATACCCATCTGGCTCAACTCCCAGAGAGCACCATACTCCAGAGGATCCAGCTGAAGACTTAGCTGGGCTTCGGCTGCTGCAGCAGCGATTTGGCCAAGCCTGCGCAGAAGCGCGATCCGGAGATGGCGGGCTTTATAATTGCGGGTGTTGGATGTGAGACTGCGATCTGCAAGCTCCAGAGCAGCATTTAAGCCGGCGGGGGATGGATCCAGTAAGGCTGCAAGGCGAGCTAATTCGAAATAGGCGGGACTCTGCCAGCCTGCATTCCAGACAGATTTGAAAAAAGCGTCATACGCTTCACTGAATCGTCCCTGCATGCGCAGACAGAGTCCCAGGTTGTAGCTGGCTTCACCATCGTAAGGGTTGGGGTTACGCAGCGTAAGGCGTTGGAGAGCCCGCCGAAAGTAGCGTTCAGCCTCAGCAAATTTGCCTCGGCGGTATAACAACAGCCCCAATGCGTTGTTACAGCGGCTGTCATAAGGATCGCGGCGGAGCGCTTCGAGGTAGTATGGTTCGGGAGGATAGGTGGCGTGACGATATTGCTCCAGATGCAAGCCATTGAGGAACAATTCTTCATTGCTTGCGATTTCGGACGGCAGCCGGGCGGCAACCGCCGGGGACGGGATGGCAGGCTTTTCGTCAGGCGGCGGGGTAAATTGAATAATGATCCGTTCGTTGACATTGTTGAGAAAACTCGTTTTTTCAGTGACCAGCAGCGTAAACTGCTGCTGGCGAGCACCGAATGGAATTGGACAGGTTATGGTCAGAGGGGAATCTGGTGAAAGAAATACGTCTTGCGTATAGACAATTGATTTCTGCCTGGTTTTTGGATTGCTCTGAAGAAGTTGGATGGTCACCTGGTGTGGTGCGGTCAGATAAACCCCAAGATGTGCTGATCCTGAACCCGAGCCGAAACCTGGTTCAATTTCTAAGCTTAGAACAGCTTCTTTATTGGCATTTTTGGCCGGACCGATCGATTTGTAAGGCATGAAGACCTGCCAGAAATTCTTTTCTTCACCTGGCATGATCCATGAAAAGTCGGGCTGGTTGTCTGTGAAAGCACCACACATCAACTCAATATAGGGTCCATCTTGATCGGTTAACTGCCGATCCCAGGCCTGACCAAAATCGCTGTTGCCCCAGGTCCACTGTTTTTTGCCGGGTACGACATGGTGATTGGCAATGTGCATCATTCCGGCCTGAGGACCATGGTCGTAACAGCCAACAAAATCATAATCTGAGTGATAAGCCATATAGGATGTCGGCACTGGAATGTTTTTATAGCGGCTGATATCGGTGCCGGGCCAGTAGTTGACTTTGTAGTAAGTGCCTGTGGCGATAGGGAAGTCGGAAACATCCCGTTTACCATGATCCATGACGGCATGCACGTCGGGGGGAAAGACCGATTGGTAATTGTCATTGACATGGACTGCCGGGTTGGCCCACCATAAAAATGTCTGAGGTTCACTGGTTCGGTTGAACAATTGTACGTTGATTTCGAGCAGCGCCTGGTCGGGGTGGAGGGTAAAGCTGTGAACACCTTTGGTGCGGAACATATGCTCGATTTCAGAACACCAGATGGTTTTGCTACCGTCATTGTGTTCCTCAATCTGCCAATCCATGGCCATGAAGGTCGTTGGACGATGGTGCTGTGGCCAGTTAAACTCGATCCCTCCTGAGATCCACGGACCAGCCAGTCCAACAAGCGCAGGTTTGATGACCTGATTGTAATAAACGAAATGGTAATTGTTGGTCTTATCCAATGCCATCTGCACACGACCACCAATTTCTGGCAGAATCATGATTTTCAGGTAACGATTTTCCAAATAAAGGGCGGTATAGGGTTGATCGGATTTTTCATCAAAAACCCGATCGATGACCGGATGGGGATAAACAACTCCGCTGCTGCCCTGATAAACTCGTTTTTCCAGAAACATCGGGTTTTTGTCGGGTACGCCTAGCCGGTAAGTGGGAATTTGTACAACTTCAGACCACGCCTGAACGATGTCAGTTGACATTTCTAATTCTCCTTATGGGATAATTCATCTTTTGGATTATATGCCAGGGATTAATAGACAACGGTCAATTGAAGGACACATAACGGACTGGAATAAAAGAGGTCATTTGTGCCTTTGAACAAATTGACCTCTTTTATGATGTCAGGGGGTCAGGACCAGAGTTGTGACTGAACGAGCTGGAAAAGTATATTCATATATGGCTGACTCCCGCATGACTTCAGCCAAATTATTTGCTGAGCTTGTTTCAAACACGGCTACCTGCTTGAACGAAGCTGGATAAGTTAATTTTGCCTGGATCTGAGTTTCTCCAGGGTTAATGGCAACGATCACCAGGTCTTTTCCGTCCGGGGCAAGGTAGGCAGAGGTATTCAAGCCGTTCAAACCGGTGACAGCATCCACCCGGATATATCCAGGGAGGACAAAGCGGCTGAAGTTGCCCATCGCCCAAAGGCGTTTAGTTTCGTGCACTTCATGGTCGTTGGCATCCACATAGATTAAGCCATCCCGATAATCATGGCGAGATACAGCGATCCAATACTGCCAGGAAGTGACATTGGTAATGGTCAGATCTTCGTGAAGCGTATTCGCCAGGTTGATAGCCGAGTCGATATGAATATCGCGGCCATTTTTCATTTCAGTCCACTCCGTCATCCAGAGCTTGACGGCAGGATACTTTTGGTAAATTTGTTTGGCTGCGTTTTCTTTGTTGGTTTTATCTGACCAGTAAGAGTGGATCGTCAGATGAGACAGATTCCGGGCAACCTCTGGATCACCCATCAAGGCATCGATATATGCAGGAGAATCTTTCCAAGATCCAGATTCAAAGACCGAGACCTTTAAATCGGGCATGTCGCTGGCCTGAATAGCCTGCAAGAGTGTCTTTGTGACCAAAAGGACTTCCTGGGGTGTAAAAAAACTGCCCTCTTGTCCATTTTTTGGGCTCCAATTCCATTGAGGTTCGTTCAATGGGCTGAGATATTGGATTGGTATACCTTCTTCCTGTCGGAAATGGCGGATTATATCCAGCATGTAGGTGACAAACTGGTCTAGCTTATCCATCTGCAGATTGGTTGTGCCGTCCGAATTGCCGTTTGTGGCTCCAGAGACTGTCAGGCGGGCTGGTGGACTGACAACGAAGCCAATGAATGTTTTCACCCCAGCTGCTTGAGCCAACTTCATAATTTTGACTGCATTGGCGTCCCGGCTCCAATCGTAAACACCTTGTGATACCTCGAATGTTTCAGCGGTGCGCCAATCATCATAGATTCGTGAATTTAATCCCCCGCCGATATTGTAACGATAAACGCTCAGGCCAATTCCAGTTTCCTGGTTGTACAACAACCTTATTATCCGTTCGACGATGTCTTGTTCCCATCCACCGACATCCTGAGCCCACCAGGCAGAGGATGCGCCAAAGCCTTCGATCGTTTGGTACGATTTGGTCGTGTCGATGCGGATTTCATTGGCACCCAGCTGGGCAGGTGTCTGGTTAGCAGCCGAACAGCCAGCCAGCAGGATAACAAACAAGGCGAACAATGGAGGCAGGGTGAATTTCGAATACGTCATATGGGCTGCTGCAGAGGCTGATATGCCTGGTTTTTTTCCTGATTTGTTTTAGTGAACTTGCGCAGAAATGTATTGCCAGCCAGAAGCAGGAAAGTTATTTCGATCATGTTCCACCAGAAGTGAACGTCCAACCGAATTGCAGTCGTCAGGCCAGGGATTTTGCGGATAAAAGTGTTGTATGTCAGTGGACTGCGGGCCAAAAATCCATCGCGGCCACAGATACCAGCCAATCCCTGAGCTGTGAGGGTCGTAACACCTAACGATTTTAAATCCTGGAGCACAATTAAATAACGGAAGAAGGAATAGGTATGCTCCAGTGTGTGTCCGACTGCGACCAAAAGCAAAATCCAGGCCCAAATATTGCGAATACCACCCTTGATCAATAATATTACGACAATTAGTACGGCCCAATTCCAGACAAAATGGACCCATTCGGCGTTAGCGGCAGAAAGCAGACCATTGGACTGACGCATGGTGAAGAACAGGACATGGTATTGGACGTATTGGACGATGTGTTCAATGGTGTGTGCTCCCTGGGCAATCATCGTAATGCTGAGCACCATTACTGTCCAACCGTGCTGCTTGAGATCTGCACGCCATTTATGGATTCCAACCGGAATGAGGCAGAGCAGGGTTATCAGGGTGAGTACCCATAGGTCGGTTTGAAAAACACCAACAGCGATTCCACCAACAATCAATCCGATATCCAGGGCAATTACAGTTGGAATAAGTAAAACCCCAGGGTTGTAAAACTGGAATATTGGCAGCCTGCCTTTGAAAGGCGGGGATATTTTTTCGTAAGGATAATTAAAGAAACGGCTGATATTCATAATTTTGCGACGGCAACTAATCTGCTTCTGCAGATGGCATGAGCCGCACTCCTTTCATAAAATTTTTTAATGCCTTACAAGGCTACAATAGCCGGCTTTGCGTTTGATAGACAACATCTGGTGAATATTGGACTATAGCGAAAGGTTTTCTTTTGATGTTGTCGTGATAAGTATACAATATTTTGGATCTGAGTCGACCAATGATTTAGTTTCAGAATTTGAGAGGGGATGTTATCCGCCTCTGTGTATAGTTGATCAGTGCACCTCCGAAATTTACTCGTCCTCTTGATATTGGGATTTTGAAGCCATTTTGGTCTATATTGAACCCTAACTGTTTTTTACACACACAATTAAGTCATTCTGTCCATTAAAAAATTGCGAAAGAGTTACCAATCAATCTTTGTGAATATAGAACGTTTGTGTTATTATTCGGGATGTGAAACTTGTAGCTCAAATCAAACTGCTCCTAACACCCGAACACGCCGAGGCACTCAAGTTGACGTTGGAAAAGGCTAATGCTGCCTGTCGGTTTGTCGGTGACACTGCCTGGGAAAACAAAACTTTCAGGCAGTTTGACTTGCATCATAAATGCTACCAGACGGTGAGAAAGAAGTTTGGCCTTTCGGCGCAGGTGGCAGTGCGGGTAATTGCTAAAGTTGCACAAGCGTACAAGCTTGAACGCAAAACAAAATGCTTTTTCAATCCGACTGGTAGTATCGCTTACGATGACCGCATATTGTCCTGGCGGTTGCAGGATCGAATTGTATCGATTTGGACCGTTAATGGACGATTTCACATACCTTTTGTGGGTGGGCAACGGCAGATAGAACTGCTCTATAAACGGCAGGGAGAAACCTACCTGGCTTTCAAGAGAAGGGCATTTTACCTTTATGCCACCTGTGAAGTAGAAGAAGCCGAGCCAATTGAAGCAATGGAAACCCTCGGCGTTGATCTTGGGGTGGTCAATATCGCTGTCGACAGCGACGGGCAAGTTCACTCTGCCCATCACATCAACAACGTGCGTCACCTTCGACGGCGCTTGCGGGCTAAATTGCAAGCCAATGGCACGCGCTCCGCCAAACGCAAACTTAAAAAGCTTTCTGGAAAAGAACGCCGTTTTGCAATGGACACCAATCACTGCATAAGCAAACAGCTGGTTGCCAAAGCGAAAGACACAAATCGAGCGATAGCCATGGAAGATTTGCTGGGCATACGCTCGAGGGTTACGGTTCGTCGCTGTCAGCGGGCAACATTGCATAACTGGGCGTTTTACCAGCTTCGTTCCTTCGTGACATATAAATCGAAACGTGCTGGTGTGCCCGTATCTTTTGTTGACCCAAAAAATACGAGCCGGACCTGTCCTGCGTGCGGTCGCATTGATAAAGCTAATCGTCCATCTCAATCCAAATTCTCCTGTGTGGTCTGTGGGTTTGCTGGCCTGGCTGACCACATCGCGGCGATCAATATTGGTCGTCGGGCGGCAGTCAATCCGCCAATCGTAGCGCGTGATGAAGCCAAAGCTAACTCCTTTCTAGAATTGCGGCTGAGCGTAGTTACAAATCCACCGGCTTTAGGGTGTGATAGTTGACCGGGTCACCTCAATAATTGTATGCGGCTTCAGGTTGGATAGGTGCGAAACAGCACCATCAGGCCAATAGATGGTCAATTCTTGCAGATTTGAAGACTTTGGAAAGCCAAAGTTGAGACGGGAAGCATCACTGGAAAGGTAGCCACTCGCTGAGCGAACATTGCGGCGCAGGGTGAAATCGGCAGTTTTTAATTCGACGACAGCGTTGATGGCAAATGGGTTAGCGCTGTTTTTCCAGCGTAGGTCGACGGCAAGATTTTCACCGCCGCAAAGCCGGTTTTCAAGAAGTTGAGCAGAACTGCGCAGGGAGTTTACAACAATATCCAGGTCGCCATCCTGGTCTAAGTCACCCATAACCATACCGCGCCCGCTGACTTTTGAATTCAGGTTCCAATCTTCTGCCAGTGCAAACCCACTGCCGGAAAGATTGCGATAGGCACGGTTTTCTTCAATCAATTCTCCATTGGGTAAATGACCAAATAGATTTTGGGCGATCATACCGTTGACGATATATAAGTCCTGATACCCGTCGCTGTCCAGATCTCCAAAACGGCCTGTCCAGCTCCAGCCGCTGGCATCCAGACCCATTTGAGGCGCATAGTTGACCCAGTCGCCGTTGGAATCCTGTATCTGGAGGGCATTGGCAACGATCTGGGGGTCACCTTCGACATGCTGTTGGGCTAACTTAGCCATCACCGGAAGCCAGGCTGCCATGTTTTTGGTAGAGATGTCATATGGGCTCATATCGGTGGTGAAGAGTTCCCAACCAGGCTGGTTGTTGATGTCTGCCCAATCGATACTCATTGTGCTGTATGAGGTGGTTTGGAATGGCGAGGCTGCTTTCCAGCCAGTTTCAGTTTTCAGGAAGATGGCATCCTGCATAACAAAATCGTTGGCAACCCAAATATCCTGGTGCAAATCGCCGTTGAGATCGACCAGTCCAATGGAGAGCGATTCGGAAGCAGGTGTCAATCGCTCGGGATGATAAACGCCATCCTGGTAAGTGTAGACGATGATGCCACCCTGGTCGGCTATTTCCTGGTCGGAATATCCAAGCTGCTTCAGTTCGGTGTTGTATGAGGCGGTCACAAGATCGATCTGATTGTCTCCATTGAGGTCGGACCAGGCCAGGGCATAAGCGCGTAGCGTTACTCCTGGCAAAATATCTTGTTTGAAATTTCTGCCGCCCTCGTTACGCCAAAAGCTGACTCCTTGCTGGCTGGTCTTGGTGAATGTAAGATCAATATCTCCATCGCCATCGATGTCGGCAGAATTGACAGCCCGGGTCAGGTTCTCATCCAGCTCCTGGGTGATAAAATTCATCTCACCCTGGTTCCACAAAATTGCAGCCGGGCGATCGATACTTGCGAAAACCAGATCTAACAACCCATCGCCATCCAGATCATTAATCGCGACCCCCGAGCCATTGCTCAGGTAGGTCCGAATTTCTCGGATTCGAATGCCGTTTGAAAAATCCAATGACTTGGGGACAAACATTCCCTCACAGGGTGGTTGAGTTTTGAGATCGGCAGCCGTATAAGCAACTGGCACTTCTGGCCCAACAGGCGTGAGAGGTTCACCAACCGCTGCAGATTGGCAAGCGGAAATGAGTATCAAACCTAATATGATTGGCAACCAGAATGCACGTTTGGTTTCCATAAGTACTCCTTTTGCCTTACTTTACCTCAGTGGAGATGGATTTGGTTTGGGCAGTATCATGAATCAACTCACCGCTTCGCAGTTCCAGGACTCGATCGGCATAACGATTGATGAGGGGATCATGGGAGGACACCAATAAACTTACTTTCTGTTCATCGACAATCCGGCGGAAAATCGACATAATCTCGCGAGCCGTATTTGTGTCCAGGTCACCAGTGGGTTCATCGGCCAGAATAAGGCGAGGAAGTGGGGCAAGCGCCCGGGCGATTGCGATCCGCTGCTGCTGGCCACCTGATAATTCGTCTGGGCGGTGGTGCTGCCAACGTGACATGCCCACCAAATCCAGGGCCTGGAGGGTCATTTGCTTTCGCTCACGACTGGTCTGGCCGCCTTTGGGCTGAACAATTCGTAAAATTAACTCGATATTTTCATATGCTGTAAAGAGCGGGTTCAGGCCAAAGGATTGAAAAATAAATGAGACCTGGCTGCGCCGAAAGTGAGTCAGATCGTTTTCGCTTAGCGCCGAAATTTCCTGGCCAAAAACCTTGATATTGCCTTTGGTTGGTTTATCGAGGCTGCCGATACAATTCAGGAGCGTTGTTTTACCACTGCCAGAACGGCCGCGTAGGGCAACGAGCTGACCAGTAGGAATTTCTAGGGAAAGAGACTTTAGCGCATGAACTTCCTGAGCTGTTCCGGCTCGATAGGTCCGCCAAAGGTCCTGGGTTTGAATGCAGAGCGACTCAGGATTTGTCATCTGAATTACCTCCAGACGCGGGTCGTTTGATTCGGATGGTCAGCCCTGTCAATTGCTTCGATAAAGCATTAACAAATCTGCGCACAGGATGTTGTTGACGGCGGTTCTCCTCAAGCTGGTCGATGAGTGATTCTGCACTCGACCCAACATGATCGCCTGGAGAGCTGGCAGGGCGTACAAGAACGCCTTCTTCCAGTGTTTCTAAAGTAACGCGGTTGTGAATGGCATATTTTTCAAGAATTTCTTTGGGTATTTGAAGGCGACCGGCTGAGTCGATCACGATTTGTTCCTGGACTTGTTTTGCCGGAGGTGAACTCTCGCCGACAGGAACCGGGTTATTGTCAAGAGACGCTCCTGCCAACAGTTGAGCTTCGTCGAGTTCTGTATATGTGGACGGGACTTGAACGGATTTCATTTCGGATGAGATTTTTCCGTCTCGGATTGCTACTACCCGGTCGACATGATGAGCTAATTCTGGATCATGGCTTACGATCAGCGTTGTGATGTTCAACTCTTGATTCAACTGCCGGAATAACTCGTAAATCATAAGGGCCGTGTTGGCGTCAACCTCACCCGTAGGCTCATCTGCAAGCAGTAATTTTGGCCGATTTGCGAGTGCAACAGCTATTCCGATCCTTTGCTGCTCCCCGCCCGACATCTCACTCAGACGGTGGCCTTTTCGGGCGGTCATACCAACCTGTTCGAGAAGTTCGGCAGAGCGTTTGTGTTGTTCTTTGCCTACGATCCCGGCGAGGGTTAAAGGTAAGGAAATGTTTTGTTCAGCGGTCAGATAAGAAACCAGATTGCGCGAAGTTTGCTGCCAGACAAAGCCTACCTGCTGAAGCCGGTAGGTATCCAGTTCTGCATTGGAAAGCTTTAGTAAATCTTTGCCGCCCGCCCAGGTGCGACCTGCAGTGGGACGGTCAAGCCCGCCAAGAATGTTCATGAGGGTCGATTTGCCACTTCCGCTGACACCCACCACGCCAATCAATTCGCCCTCGGCTACAACAAGGTCTAACCCTTGTAGAGCAACTACATCGCGGCCGGATACCCGAAAGATCTTGACGAGATTATCACAAATTATAAATGGGGCGCTCATAGGTTTAAACCGTTTCCCCCATTTTGATCGCATGGAAAATCCGCATGCGTTGGAGTAAAAACACCAGAACAACGAATGTTACCAGGAACAAAATGCCAAATAAAGCATACATCTGGTACAACATGGGGTAATTTATTAAAACCTGGAAAGGCGGGAAGAGATCCGCAGCCCCGGCTCCGATTTGCAAAAATGGGATGAAATAGCCTGAAGCCCAAATGCCCAAACCCGTCCCCAGCAGCCCTCCCAGACCAATCAGGAAAAGCATTTCAAAAGCCAGATAGACCCCCATTTGCTGACGGGAAAGCCCACCTGCGCGAAGCACGCCCAGTTCGATAAACCGGCGCTGGTAGGAGAAAATGGCATACAGCAGAAATCCAAGGACAGCCAGGACCGCTGCTGCGCTGAATCCAATAAACAATAAACCAAAGACACCCTGCCGTTCTGGCCTTTCCCGAGTGGCATTGATAATTGGTTGGGCAGATTCGGATGAAACAACTCGCAATCCAAGTCGTTGGAGTTCCTGGCTTGCCACATCCTCGGGGTTATTGGCATCGCCAACCCCCGGCAAAAATTTCAACCAGACTTGATAGGGGTATTCGCCTCCAACTTGATCGAAAAGGTAATCCAGGTTACCCACTACCAGAATTCGCCCAGGAATTCCAGAAGTCTCCAAAGGATACCAGGTTGGGAATAATTCGAGATCACCAACGATTTGGAAAAGAAGCTCATTGGCCTGATTATCCGTTTGAACCTGGATTTGCACAGGGTCGCCTACCTGAAGCTGGAGGGACTGCATAACAGAGCGGGGTAAAAGTACGCCTTCCGGCACTGAAGCCAGTGCATTCATCAATCCGCCCAGGCTTTGAGAAGAAAAATCATTTCTCCAAAAGGCAACCTGTGGGAAATTCAGACGATCGATTCCCATAAAGATGGCTTCAAGGTTTGATCCATCGCTTGTGGTGACTTCCGCAGAATAATTACCAACTCGCGTGACCGCCTCCACACCCTTGATTTTTTGATACTCACTGACAGGAAGGAAGACGAAAGATTGGCTTACCTCAGTTTCAGAGACTTGAACTGTTCCAAATGGAGAATTTGGCCGCATTTCGCCCATCTCGGTGAATTTTAGGTCAGCCCCAATCCGGTAATAGGATTGATCATACAAATGCACGTCCAAGGTTTGGGCTAACGAAGCCGTGTAAGTCGAAAGGCTTAAGGTAAGAACAAGGATGATGAAAGGTGTGTGGTAAGTGCTGGGGGCGCGGGCCAGGTGGCGGGCAGCCAAAAGTATGCCTACAGAGCGCGTCTGTTGGGCAAGCCAGGCAATAATCGTCATCGTCGTTGGAATAAGGCGCAGGCACAGGAGCGTCAGGGTGAAAACAGCAAGTGACGGGAGCAGGAAGAGCAATGGATTGCTAAAAGGATCACTGTTTCCAGTCACCAGGCTTCCCTGGTTCTTCAACATGTTTGCACCATAGACTGTGGGGATTAACAGAAGTAAATCGACCCAGGCACGCTGCCACCAGGCAGGCTTGAGATTGCGAGCGCGTTCAAGCTTGTATGTCACCACGGTATGCCGGCTGGCGCGCATCACAGGACTGAGTGTGGCAACCAGCGTAACGAGGACTGCTGCTATCCCTGAGAAGAGGGGAGTTCCCCGAACAGCATTGCCTATGGTGGTGATTGAAAATGAGACCTGTCCAACGCCTAGCCATTCGGTTAAGAGGACAGAGATTGGAACGCTGATGGCAAAGGCAATTCCACCCAGAACCAGGCTTTCGAGAGTGATACTGGCGATAATTTGGCTGGTAGCTGCGCCGCGCGAGCGGGTTATTGCGATTTCGTTTTGCTTACGTTCGATGGAGAGGTTCGCAACCAGGCTTACAAAGGATAGAATTAATCCGATGACAGGAATTGAAAAGGCATACAAAAGAATGGTCAGGGTTCGGGCTGAACTCTGGTACGAGATCAATTTTTTGATGGGCGATCGACTGAAATCAATATCAGGCAGAAGGGCCGCCGCTTTGTTCTGCATACGAGTGATCTGATTTATGAGCAGGTCAACTTGATTGGTGCGAATCTCCGCCCCGTTGAAGATGGCATACCAAAAAGCAGAGTAAACTTCATCAGTTAAAACGGGGCTGACTTGTTTTGCGAAAGATCCTTGAGATATCATCAAGACATCCAGCAGATAACTCGGGCTAAACATCCAATAGGTTTCGTTGATATCCAGAGGCTGCCAGATGCCAGTGATGACCAGGGGGATCTCATTACGCACCAGAACACCGCTCTCAGAACGACTTGAGATAACAAGTGTATATGTTTGTCCAACTTGTAAGCCCATTTGGTTGGCGAGAGGCAGGCTGGCGAGAACTTGAACAGCGCTTCCCGGTTCCTCATTGAGTTGGGGAAAGCTGCCCTCCAGAATTTCAATATGCTGCTCCAGATTGCTCATCCAACCCAAATTCATGTTCTTTAACACAGATTCGCTGTCGGGACTGAACAAACGTCCAGTGTCTGTGGCAATATATTGTTCTTGGAGAATTACAGGCAGGCCTAAGCTTCCAGAGAGAGTATTTGTCCCTTTGTTATAGAAAAAAGCATTAAATAGATCGAGGTCTTCCCATTGTTTGGGGCCAGACAACCCTCCCGAGTACGTGAACACAAAAGTATATGGAGGGCTGGTTGAAGTTGATCCAGAGCCTTGAATGTTTTCGAGCAATGTGCGCTGGTAGACCGTGTCAGCGTAGAGAGGAACGCTCATAATCAGCGTGACTGAGACTACCAGACCAAGTAAAGTCAACAAGGCAAGACCTGGTTGTGAAAGCAGTCGGCGAATTGCTAAAGATATAAATGCGGATGCGCTCAGAATGATTTTCATAAAATAAATTGTTGAGGGGGTCAATTCCCTTGAATTGTCTGCCCTTCACTCAATCCATCTTTGATTTCAATTCTTGAATCACTTTCTATGCCAATGGTTACGTCTACCCGGCGCTGAAGGCTGCCTTCTAATACAATGACAAACCGGCGGCCTTCAAATTTTCGAACTGCCTGCGGTGGCAGCCAGAGCACATCAGCTTTCTTTTCCAGCACAACCCGAACATTGACCAGTTGGTTGATTGTTAACCCAGCCGCTGCATCTGGATTGGTCAGAGCGATGCGAGTGGTTGAGTCGGCGTCCTGACCGGCAGTCACGGCACTGGGATCTGAGGGGAGCCGGCGAACAACCGCAGAACGCGTATTGGTTGTTACACTGCCAATGGTTATTGTTGCTTCCATTCCTGGGGCAAGTTTGCTGCGAGTTTCAAGCAGCAAGTCTGCAGCGATTTCAAGTTTGCTGGTGTCAGCGACTTCTCCGACAACCTGATATGCATCAGCGTTTCCACCAGGTCTGATTTCGAGAGAAAGAATTTCGCCTGTAATTGGCGCAAAAAGCTGAGCATCCTCCAGGGATTGATCCAGGTCTTCCAGTGACAGGCGCGCTTCTTTGACCGACAATTCTGCCAATTCAACTTCCCGTTCTTTGATTTGAAGATAGTCTTCATAGCTCGCAATCCAGGTTGGGGTCGAGTCCTTATACATCTTGAGATTGATTTGGGAAATCTCAAGATATACTTCCGCTCTGCGGACGGCAATTACCACCAATTCTTTGCGGCGGACCAGATCATCTATGCCTTCGAGATCAGCGATTAACTGACCAGGTTCAACTGTTTCGCCTTCTTTGACATAAATTGTGCGGACTCTCCCGGGTGACTTAAAGAATAAATCTGAACGGGTTTCGGGCACGACTCTACCGGAAAAGGTTACTTCGTTAATGACTTCACCGCGCTGCACTGTAAAAGTGGCTTTAACCAGGGCAGGTGAAGCAGGCAGCGGAGTTGGGGTAGGTGCATCTACGGGTGTGTTTCCACCAGATTGAAGAGAACCCTGGCAGGCTGTCAGAATAATCACGAGCAGCAGACAGGCAGATAATCGTTGTATACGTGAGGCGTTATGCCTGGCCATATTTTTGTACAGTCTCCCACATTGCCATATAGTTTTCTGGCGGTACATCCGCTTGAGTATTGTGGACGGTTGAAAACACAAAACCACCTCCCGGAGCGAGGGCATCGATACTGCGCTGCACGTCCTCTTTGACGTCCGAAGGAGTTCCTGTTGCGAAAACCCGCTGTGTGTCAACCCCGCCACCCCAAAAGACAAGATCTTTTCCAAACTCACGTTTTAGCTCGGTCAAATCCATGCCGCTGGCGGATTTTTGAACTGGATTTAAGATGTCGATTCCGGCTTCAATTAAATCGCCCAGCAGATTGCGGATCGCACCGCATGAGTGGAAGAAAATTTTAACAGGTTTACCGCCGCGCACCTTGCCGGAATGCTGTTTGATAAATGAAAACAGGCGGGTATGGCGCGGTTTGATAAATTGACGGTATGTTTTTGGCGAGATTAACAGCCGGTTCTGACCAGCCATGTCATCAGCTTCCATAACAACATCGATATGTTCGCCGGCCTCATTGAGGACTTTTTCCCAATAGGCAATTTTTAGATCCACGACCTGATCCATTAGATATTCGGTAATCTCGCCCTGCAAATGAAAATCGGTATAGTAATTTTTATAACCACGCAGCCAGGAATGCATTTCGGTGACACCAGCACATAACCCTCCGAGCATGACGATTTTACCCTGCTCGTAAACAGTTCTGGCGCGCTCTTTTAATCCGCTGAAACGGTGTGGATCCGCTGCGTTCGGCCATTGGTATGAAGCGGCATCGCTCACTTTGGTGATTTCAGCAAACGGATGGCTGACCATATCGAAGTAAAAACCGCCTTCTTTCGGCATTTTCCAGTCGATGCCCCATTCATCTGTGTAGGCATTGTACGGGCCTTCTTCTCGCATGGCCAGGTTGTAAATAGCAGAAGAGCGGGGAGCAACATTCCGGCAGTCGGTCTGCAATTTCTCGGCGATATCCGGGTCGATTGCAGCCAACTGCTGAATGATGTCTTCTGTGCGAATTTCAACCACTGGCAGCCCCAGATAAGACCGTAAGCGTTTATAAGCGGTCTTGTGCATCCCTGTTGCGCCCGTGCCTCCCAGGTCGAATGGCAGACGGCTGGTTTCCTGATGGTCAAGAGCGGCAAGAACTCGCTGGCGGGATGTTTGGATGCCTGGGGCAGTGGTCATTTCGGTCATACAGGCTCCAGACCCTGGCGGTAGAGACGGGCTGCAGTTTGAGGGTCAAAAGCGCCTTCGTTCCAACTGAAGTGACGGAGCCGGACACTGAAGCGATATTCTTTGGGTTGAATCAGATACTGTGACAGTGGGCCAGGTCCGCAGGAATTACTGCCCAAACCAGCCTGTAGATGGTCGAGATTCAGGATGGTACTGCCGCAGGGTTCCAGGTCGTAAGTGTGTTTTGCTTTGGTCACATCTTCGGTGGTAAATTCTTGGGTGGACACGTTCAAAGGCGAATCGCCATAAGGTGCGATGGCGATCAGGCCAACCCCGTTAATATCGTTTAGAACCGCCCAGCGCACATCGGATTTGTTGCCGTATTCCTGTGGGAACACATAGGGTACATACTGATCTTTAACCAACCCACTGTACACACCGACCAGGGAGCTTTCTTTGCGATCCCAATAATTTTCATGGGGACCACGGCCATACCAGGTTAAGCGATCCATGCTTTCGGGCAGGCGCATCTGCAGGCCCAGGCGCGGGAGGGGCGGCAAGAGGATTTCTTTGGGTATGCCCCACTCGGCAGGGATACCTTTGGCTTCAATTTTGGTAAAGAGTGGTTTCACGACGGTATCGATGGCGATATCACCCGAGCCATAGATGGTATAGCGCTGGGTGGCGCTGAAGGTGGGACGAGTCGAATAACCGCCCCAAACCGCTTCGCTTTCCAGGACGACAGCCTGAGGAATGGCTTTGATAACTTCAAATCGGCGCACATGCTGCTGCATGCGATCATAGCCTGCCCGAATCCACTCTTTGGCGATATGGACATCGTTATCGGTTGGGGCGCGCCAGAAGTTCAGGGCTGGTCCTTTACTGATCAGTTCCGTCTGGTTATAGGTCCAGGCATCCAGTCTGGCCCGGTATGTGTCGAAGGCAAAGCTGAAATCTTCACCGCTAATTTTGAGCTGATTGGCGCCGGCGCTGACTTCGAGTGAATCCATTTTGTCCAGCTTTAAGACAGGTAAAGACTTCTTTTCGAACGGCGAATTGAGCAGGAATTGGGCAGTTGCCAGTTCAAAGCCGCGCTCTGCCCACTCTGTTTCGGCTGCCAGGCTGAAATGGAGTTCGAGCCAGACTTCGCTGCCGGCAAGAATACTGGCGGAAGGCAGGTTGTAGGGAAGCTGAACAGTCATTGTGCTCTGAGCTTCGATTTCCAGGATTGGCAGCTTGCCTTGTTGGAGGGTTTTGCCATCCTGCATCAGTTTCCAATTTCCATCCAGGTAAGCGGCTGAGCGGAAGTGGTGCCGGTTGAAGATCTTGATCTTTCCAGCAGGCAGATCTTCGGGCGTCACGAGGATTGGTTCCTGGATTTTTTTGAGTTCGATCAGCCCGGTATGCGGCTGGCGATTGGGGAAGTTCAGCCCATCGACGCAGAAGTTGGCGTCATTGGGGAAATCATCAAAGTCGCCGCCGTAAGCAAACCATTCTTTGCCATCAGGAGTGTGCATGCGAACGCTGTGATCAACCCATTCCCAAACGCAGCCGCCCATCAGGCGCGGGTACTGGTATATGGCATCCCAATACTCTTTCAAATTGCCCGGACCATTACCCATGGCGTGGGCATATTCGCACATGAAAAACGGGCAGTCATCGTTTTCTTTCTGACCTTCATCGATCAGGCGGGCTACAGTGGGATACATAACGCTGTAGATATCGACCACACCTGCGTGACTTGATTTGTCAGGATTACCCCAACCGGTTGAGCCTTCATAGTGAACCGGGCGGGTTGGTTCATTTTCGTGAATCCAGGCAGCCATGCTGCGGTGGTTGGTGCCAAAACCAGATTCGTTGCCGAGAGACCAGATGATCACACTGGGGTGATTTTTGTCTCTCTCGACCATGCGCACGGCCCGGTCGAGATATGCTTTTTCCCACTGTGGGTCATTGCTGATCTGGCTCTGGTTGAGGATATTGCCGAAGCCGTGACATTCCAGATCGGCTTCATCCACCACATATAAACCATATTTGTCGCACAGGTCATACCAGTGCGGGTCGTTGGGGTAGTGGGATGTGCGCACTGTATCTACATTGTTGCGCTTCATCAGCAAAATATCCAAAAGCATCTGTTCGGGTGTTACGGCATGACCGGTGTCGGGAGAAGAATCATGCCGGTTGACGCCATGCAGCTTGACCGCCTGGCCATTGACCATGAAAACGCCTTTTTTAATTTCTATTTTGCGGAAACCAATATTGAAGCATTCAGTTTCGATTACCTGGTCGTCCTGATGGAGACTTACAAGGACTTTGTAGAGATAGGGTGTTTCTGCGGTCCATTTGGAAGGATTTTGGACCGGCATAACTATGGATAAAACGGGTTCCTCTCCGGCGCCGACATGATTGGCAAAACCAGCTGCGCCAAGCGAGCCTTCGCAGACGGTAGCGCCAGATGCATCCACCAGGCGGGCGGTCACTTTTTGCAGCGCCTGGCTGGTGGATGCAAAGTTCTTCAACCAGGCTTTAATTTCCAGGCTGCCTTGGCGATAATCTGCATCCAAAACCGGATTTGCGGCAACATCTCGCAAGTGCAGGGATGGGGTGGCGGTCAGATAGACGTCGCGGAAAATACCACTCATACGCCACATGTCCTGGTCTTCGATATAAGAACCATCAGACCATTGGAATACCTTGGCTGCAAGCAAATTTTCCCCAGCATGCAGATAGGGGGTAAGGTTGAACTCAGCCGGCATGTGGGGGCCTTGGCTGTAGCCGACCATCTTCCCGTTTGCCCACAGATAAAAGGCAGAATCCACACCTTCAAAGGTTACAAAGACCTGTTTTCCATCCCATGCTTTCGGCAAGACGAAATGGGTGCGGTAAAGTCCAACCGGATTTTCCTGAGGAACATAGGGTGGGTCAACCGGATAAGGATAGGCAACATTGGTGTAGTTTGGTCTGCCATACCCATTCATCTGCCAGCAGCCAGGTACAGGCATGCTATCCCAATCGTCGGCTGAAAACTCGGGGTTTTCGAATCCGGCTGGAGCATTGGCCGGGCAGGTGGCATAACAAAAACTCCACTGCCCATTGAGCAGTTTGAAATACGGTGAGCCGCCGCGCTGGCCTGCGAGCGCGTTTTCCTCACTGGCATAGGGCACAAGAGTTGCATGTGGTTTTTCACGGTTGCGCTCTAGAACTTCTAAATTCTCCCAATCATTGGGCTGAGAATTAAACAAAACAGGAAATGATTGATTATTTGACATAGTCTCCTCAAAACTCATTTTCGACGGGTTTCATGCAGTGCCTTGAGAACGGCCGGCATGGATTGTTTCCAGTTTTCTGGATATAGTTCGGATACCTGGAACGCCAGCAGACGCCCATCGGGAGCAGCCTGTGCGGTTCTTTCCAGGACAATATCTCGGATTTGATCGTGGGGCAGGTCGTAAACCCCGACATTAATATTTGACCAAAATAATTTTTCTGGCCATGCGGCACGGGCTTCTGCCAGACTCAAATCGCCTTCGGGAGGCGGGGTGAGCGATTCGATCAGATCAATCGGAGCGCTGGCAATTAAATTTTTACAGGATGCCGTCCGCCCATCGTAATGGCTTCCAACAATTTTGCCAGCCGCATGCAGAATCGGGAAACATTCTTCGTAAACCGGAAGCAAAAATTCGCGGTAACGACGTGACCCAAGCGACTCGGCTGTAAAATTTTCAAGGTTGGAGATGTAATAACCAGGTCCTGCGGCGACAACTTCAACAATTTTGCGGAAATTGGCGAGCATTGCATTATATAAATTGCGCATTTCATCGCCACAATCCACCAGTTGGGTCGAGAAACCCTGCAAGCCTGCGTAATCCACCAGGATTACTTGAAGTGGCGTGCGTCCAATAACCGGATGGGGAATGACATAGGGTGGGAATTCGGCTTCCCGTTTCAAGTAAGTGTCATAATCTGGTACGATCTCGGTATGTTCGCTGACAAACTGCATTACGCGATAATCGGCGGCGGTTTCGAGAAAATATTTCATCTGCCAATCGTCTTGCCAATAGGCGCTGACATCACCTACCGGTGTGTGCAGAACCCGATAGCGCAGCTTGTGTCCGTTCTCTTCCACTTCCCATTCTTTGGACTCGACCTCGTGGCGAATGACCTGGAATGTGGGCACATGCCAGGTAACGCCAAGCCCCTCCGCGTACATTGCATCCCAGGCTGGGTCACTGGCAGTATGCCGCCATTCGTTCTGGTAAATTGTGTAAGGGATTTCGTCTGGTTGGTCACCATGCCAGAAAGCCTGGATTCTTTGAGCGATATTCATAGATAGCCTTTTTATTTTTGCCGTCAGGCGATTTCAAAGCGATTGAGTTGAGCTTGCATTTGGTTCTTTTCATTCATCAGGCCGTAAATGCCCTGATAATGGATACCAGGTATGGTCGGACGGCCGATTTGATCCCAGACTGCTTCAATTGCTGCAAACCCGCCGCTGTGGATTTGGATCTTTTTCCCGCCGGTATGGATTTTTCGGAATACTTCAGGCCAATGGCTAGAGTCGGGCTTGCCATCACCATGGATCCACTGGACACCGTTTAGGTCAGGCAGTGTCAAGAGCTGGTCCAGGTGACCAATTTGGCCGATACCGTCCAGATGATAGAACGACCTTTTAAGACGTTGCGTGGTTTTCTTAAGCTCTGGCAGGACGAATTTTCCGAACATGCGCGGGCTGATCATATACGAAAAGTCACACTGTAGAATGTAGGAGGGCTGATCGGAAAAAATATAAGACCAATCGGAATATCCGGGGTTGACAGGCTGCAAAATGGCGTTGATCTCATCGTACGCTTTATGCCAATTTTCATGGGCTTCCCAGGTTAATCGTATGACCTCGTCTGGGTGGTCGATCAATTCGAGGAGGAGTTTTTGCGACGTAACGAAGGTTGCTGGAATGTCCAGATTGCCGCCAAGGTCTGTCATGCCGACCAAAACTTGACCCTGCCAACGCTGCATGGCAGCGGCGCAGATGTCTTTGACTCGTTGCAGCCAGCGGTTATCCGGTTCAAGCTCGAGGTGGATATCTTGAATTGGCTTTTCTTCAGCCGGCCAAAACCAGACCCGCCCTGACGAGTTGTCCAGGCGGGCACCCATCATGGCGGCTGCCACACCGGGGCCAAAACAATCCAGATTGAAGTAGGGATAGGCATCGCCCAGGTATTCGTACGTTGAAAGTTCGTAATCAATTCTATCGATCAGTTGTTCAGCAGACCAGGAGAAATCATGACAGGTTTCTTGCGAAAGCAGAGGCGCAGATGGCTTTGGGCGGCCAGGATCACGCCCTTTGAGAACCACAGGAATGATCGGGCGTTCCAATTCACCGGCCCAAAACTTGCGGTAAGTTTCTTGCACATTTTTCCATCGGCTGGAGTCAAATGAGATTGACATTTTTCATTCCTTAAAAGGTAGCGATGATCCACAGACAGGCAAAACCACGGGGCAGAACAGAGCTAAGGCTTATCACTTGCGTGAATTGGCCAACTGCAGCGCTTTGTTCTGCCCCTTATTCGATCTGAAAAAGAGGGTAAATCAGGCTTCTGCTTTTTAGCCCTTGATACCAGTCAGCGAAATGCCCTCGATGAAGGTGCGTTGGGCAGCAAAGAAGAGCAAAATAATTGGCAGTGCCACAATGGTGCTTACAGCCATTAAATAGGGATATGCCAATTCTTTCGTGCCCATGCTGTTTACGCTTTGCTGCAGCCGGTAGATGCCCACGGCTAGCGGGAATAGTTTTTCATTGTTCACGTAAATCATGGGGCCCAGGAAGTCATTCCAGGCCCATAAGAACCTGAACAAAGCAACAACTGATAGTGCGGGTGTAGTCAGAGGCAGGATGATCTGGGTTAGTGTCTGGAATTCATTTGCACCGTCGATGCGGGCAGCATCCGATAATTCTTCTGGAATAGATAGGAAAAACTGTCGCAGCATAAAAATAAAATAAGCATTTCCAAACAACGCTGGCACCAACAGTGGCAGATACGAATTGATCCAGCCCAGCTTCTTGTAGGTAATAAAGAGCGGTACCAGGGTTACCTGCCAGGGGATCATCATTGTAATCATGCACAAAGTGAAGAGCATATCGCGTCCCGGCCATTTGATCCGCGAAAACCCGTACGCAACAACCACAGAAGACACCACTGTAAATAAAGTTACAGGGATGCAGTACAAGACGATGGTATTGAAGGTGTACAAGTTGAAATTGTTACTGGTCCATGCATTGACAAAATTACTCCATTGTGCCGGGATGGGTATCAGCACGGGAGGCATGGTATAAACCTGGGTATCGCTTTTAACGGCTGAGGTGAACATCCAGAAGAACGGGAATGCCCAGGTGGCGCCTAAGAGAATTAGAAAGAAGTATTTACCAAACTCACCTAGAAATGTTGAAAATTTAAACGGCTTCTTGGGCGATTTGATCGAGATACTTTTTGTTTGTGCGCTCATTTCTCACCTCCATAATAGACCCAGCGAGCCGATGACTTAAATAATGTTACCGTGAAGGTCATGACAAAAATAAACAAAATCCAGGCCAGCGCAGAGGCCTTCCCCATGGCAAAGTAGCGGAATGCCTGACGGTAGAGATAAACCGCAAAAAACAGCGTTGAGTTCATCGGACCACCATTCGTAATCAGGAATGCTGTGGTAAATTCCTGGAAAGCAGCAATGAAACCCATGAGCATATTGAAGAGGATGACCGGTGTCATCAGGGGCACCGTGATATTGAAAAATTGTTGTACGCTGTTAGCACCATCCACAATGGCGGCTTCATAAAGGCTGCGAGGCACATCCTGCAGACCAGCCAAAAAAACTACAACAGCATTGCCCGTCGACCAGATTGCGACCATGATCAGGCTGTTTTTGGCCATATCAGGACTGGAGAAGAATGGTACTGCGGGCAGCCCGATCCATTGTAGAATACCATTCACCGCGCCATACTGCACATTGAGCAGAAACTGCCAGACCATGGCGGTACAAACAGCCGGAACAATGGATGGAATGTACAGGATTGCTCTGAAAATCGAGCGACCGACCACTTTTGTATTTAATAAATTGGCGATCAGGAAAGAGATTATCAAGCCCAACGGAACGCTGATGAAAACAAAATAGAGTGTATTGCCAATCACCGTCCAGAACAAAGGATCTGTCGTAAACAACTGACGGTAGTTTTCAAAACCGATAAAAACCGGTTCGCGAACCAGATCATAGCGGGTCAGGCTGATATAGGCGGAATAAATCAGGGGGTAAAGTGTGAAACCGATAAAACCAATGATCCAGGGAGAGACAAACAAAAGGCCTTCGAGCATGCGCCGCTTGTCTCCAGCGCTCATGTTTTTAAAGGGGGTAGAGATACGCACGCGGTCCTCCATTTTGAGGACAGAGGGCAGTGGAAACCACTGCCCTCTGTCAATATTGAATAGTTAGCTAAGACCCTGATTGGACCATTCGGTTTCAGCACGGGTCTGCAGTTCAGCAGCTGCGTCCTTGGCCGACATATTACCACGATAGACCTGTTCGCGAAGCTCGGTGCACTGATCGGTGAGATACCAGTGAATCGGGCAGCGGCGGCCGACGATCCATTCGGTAACCTGTTCAGAGGCATCGAAGTAGAACTTCAGACCTGGGTAAGTGGTGGGATCGGCTTTCTTGAGCCAGGGCAGATAGCCGAAGACCCAACCAACTTCCTTGAAGATGATGTCGTGGGCCGAATCACTGTAGAGATGTTCGGCGAACCTGAACATTTCCTTGGGCTGCTTGCCATCTTTGAAGAGCACGACAAAGTGAGCTCCGGTGGCCATGATCTTGGCGCCCTTGCGGGAGGCAGGAACAGGCGCCCAGGTGGCGTCGTTGAATTCGCCGACTTCGGGCTTCTGAATCATGGTTTCGCCAGGATGCCAGTAACCTTCCATGATCATGTTCTGGACGCCAGCGTTGAAGGAGGCGCCCCAGGTGCCCAGGTTCTGATCGGCACGGACACCAGCCATTTTATCGGGACCAACGACCTTGTAGAATTCGCCGCAGGTGGTGAACCATTCGGCAACGGCGTCGTTGTTCAAATTGATCTTGCGGGTCTTCTCATCCCACCAGTTGAAGCCACCAAACGACTGAACGCCGAAGTCGGGCTCGCCAGCCATGGCATCGTAAGGATCGAGGCCGAAGGTTTGCAGGTTGCCAGCGGCGTCAAATTTGGTCATGGCTTTGTGCCATTCAAGGGCTTCTTCCCAGGTTTGGGGAGGAGTCTTGGAATCGAGGCCAGATTCGCCGGCAAACTTGGTGTTCCAGTTTAAGCCCCACCAGAGGAAGCCTTCAATACCAGGGACACCGATCATCTTGCCATCATAGAAGGCTGAATCCCACAAACCGGAGAGGATGTCTTCCTGCTTAACAATGCCAGAAGCCTTGACCATGTCGTCGACAGGGGAGAGGGCGCCGCGATAGAAGAAGTTGGGATAGTCGAAGTTAGAGCCACCATCTGGGGGAGTACCGGCAGCCACTGCGGTCTGGATCTGTTCAGCGGTAACAGATGGGGTATATTCCAGGGTGTCTTTGCCCATGGCATCTTTGTATTCCTGGGAGGCCAGGATTTTATCAACTGCTGCACCCAGGTTGCCCCAGGCAAACCACCAGGCAACCTTGACGCCTTCAGCGGCGGCGGGGGCGGTTGTTGCTTCAGCCGCAGGGGCTTCGGTGGGGGCTTCGGTTGCTGCCGGTGCGCAGGAAGCCAGAGCAGCACCCATGGCGGTCATGGCACCCATTTTCAGGAATGATCGCCGGCTAATTCGTGTTTCAGACATAATATTATTCTCCTCAAATTTTGAGTTGGCAAAATGGTTGATTACCGAACGGTTTAATTAAGGGCGGTTTACTTCACAGAGTTAGGGGTATTCGGATGTGTGGTGCTTTGGAAAAACCTCCTTTCTGAGGCTGCTGCAAGTTTTCCTCGCAACATGCTTAGGTGATTATCTATTCCAGCAGTCAATCCAGGGAAAAAGGGATGAAAAGCCTATTACAATTATATAATAGTAGAAACTAATTCATGGACCGGACATAATCCGGTCTCATAGTGGACATTCCAGACAGTTCCTAATTCATCCAATATTCTACAATTATACACGCGCTTCGATTCTTGTGGAGATCTTGGAAATTGGGATTTTCCAGAGAGTCGGAGGTTCTGATGAATATTGCTGGGTCTCCTTTTGGGAGAAAGACCGCCTCTCAGTTTAGATTAGAAAGCGATTTTTTGCGCTGAGGGCAGATCATTTTGAAGTCAATCAATCTCGTTTGCAGTGTTGTAAAGGGCTAAAATATTCTCGATAGAGGTATTTGCCTGAATATTGTGGCAGGGTCCGATAATCAACCCTGTGCCATTTTTGCCAAGGCTGCTCTTTATCCTGCGAACTTCGTCTGAAACATCTGCTGGAGATCCGAAGGGCAGCGTGTGTTGGTTGTCGATACCACCATGGAAACAGAGTTTATTGCCAAATTCGTTTTTTAGCCAGTTTAGATCCCAGTCTCCACAGCGCCATTGAATCGGGTTGAGGATGTTGATCCCCATTTCGGTTAAGCGCGGTAGAAGTTTTCGTATATCGCCATCATCGTGGTGAAATACTTTGATCTCATACGATTTGGCCAAGTCGATTGCGGACTGCAAATGAGGGCGGTAAAAAGAATCAAATGTTTTGAGTGATATTAATAAATTCGATTGTGAGCCGAAATCGTCAGTTACCTGAGTCAGATCGATCACGTCAGATGCTGCTTCAAAACACCTTCGGTGGTATTCTAAAAAGATTTCCATAATTCGGTCGAGCAGGTAACGGGTAAATTCTGGTTTAAGCAGCGGATCCATGAATGATTTCTCCAGGCCGCGAAGTTTGTTGTGATAATAGAATACTGCTGAATACCCACACATAATCGCCCGATCAGGATACCTTGAGGCAGCTGCATGAAGCCCAGTATAATCATACCAATCAGGTGAAGGCCAGGAAAAATTCTGGAGGTCTTGAATGGTTTCCGCTTCAGCCAGGGGGTAATGGGTCTGCTCAAAATATTCGCCTGTACCATAGGTCTGTCGGGAATACCCCATCCCCCATTCATCTTCGTAATAGTCAGCCTCTTTTTTTGCTGCCGGACCAGTATATTCTGGTGCAATACCAATGATACCGTCGATATTTAAGAGTTCGAAGACTTTCATTTGATCGTTGGTATTAAAATGAGCATACAATTTTTGCCAAACTTCAGGTACTGCCCAGATATCGGTTGGAAAACGATCGACAGGTTGGTGATTCAGGGCGGCTAAAATTCGCTGGCGGTGGGTCATCGTTGAGACTGGTTTGTTCATGGAATTTTCCTTTCGGCAGATCTTCTATATCGCTTAGAAAATTTTTAGTGAAAGAAGGCAATTTTGCTAAGAGAGGGGAGACAATTCGGAACACAGGTATAATAATCCAGGCGTTTGTGCAAGCTGGACATGAATCGGACATAATATGGCCCATAAAAAAATCGAAGGAATGTGAATGGCCGTTTTAGATCGTGAATTATTTGTAGAATCATTGCGGGACGCTTTAAACCACCTTTATGAAGCTGAACACTTGCGACACAACGTGTTGGCAGTTACAATTGGTGTAGCCAATCGCCTGGATACATCATCGCAATTAAGAAATATTCTAATCAATGCGATTGAGGAGATGAAACCAGACAGCGCTAATCCATCTACTGAGAAAGCATGGCGGATGTATGAGACTTTGTTTTATTGTTATGTTCAACGTCTCAGTCAGCAGGCTGTTGCAGATCAGATCAGCCTTAGTACACGACATTTGCGGCGTGAGCAAAAAGCTGCCCTGGAATTGTTGGCAGACTCCTTGTGCCAACGCTATGATTTTCGAAACCAGGTTATTCCCGAGCCGGAAACAATGTCTGCGGAGCTGAACGAAAGTACGCTAATTCTCAGTGCAGACCCTGGTTCTGGTTATGCAGATCTTGATTGGCTAAAAACAGAAGTGACTCAGCAGCCAACTGAGCTCAGGACAGAGCTTCAAACTATTTTGTCACTGATCGAACCGCTAGCTCGTGAAAATGGTGTCATTTTGCCGGTTCAGTTTCCGAATGAGCCTCCGCCTCCGATTGCGGTAAATCCACAAGCTTTTCAGCAAATTATGTTAAATCTACTTGGCATTCTCATTCCGGTGTCCGAGGAGATTGTTCAGATAAAGTTAGCGCAGGATCAGAACTTATTCCGTATGGATATTTTGACTAATGTAACTGAAACGCTTGAGATTTTTAAAAAAGACGAACTCGATGTGATTCAATATATGGTTTCGCTTTGCAAAGGCAGCCTTGGTATATTGATTGATGAAGGTATGTGCTCAGTGACTCTGCATCTGCCTTTTATTGATCAGGTAACCGTAATGGTTGTTGACGACAATCCAGATACTTTAAGGCTATTTGAACGTTATGCCGCAGGGACGCGCTACCGTATGGTTGGTTTACGTGATCCGTTGCAGGCTCATTCTCTGGCTGTTCAAATTAAACCACAAGTCATTCTGTTGGATGTAATGATGCCTGGAATGGATGGTTGGAAAATATTAGGCCGCCTCAGGCAGCATCCCAAGACAGAGCAAATCGCTGTTGTTATTTGTACCATTTTCCCGCAGGAGCGTCTTGCACTATCCCTTGGTGCGAGTGGTTTTCTCAAAAAACCAGTTTCGCGCCAGGATTTGCTCGATCAACTAGATCGGCAGATTGGTTTGATAGATCCAACGGCGCACCAAGCTTCTTCACGAAGTTAATTAAGTCGTTTTCATCCAGTCCACGACTGGAGGTAACCGTCAGTGCATCGATCAGATTGAATCCCTCTGGGTTGGAAGATGATGTTATGCCAATGACTGGAATTGAGCGCAGAGTTTCATCCTGTTTCTTTTGTGTAAGGAATTCCTTGGCGTCTATGTCTGGCATTGTGAGATTGAGTAAAATCAGGTCGGGCAGGCGTTTGTGCAGGATCTGCAAGGCGCGTAAGGCACTTGTTGTTTGAAATACTCGGTAAGGATGAGCTCTGCTTGTGAGGATGCGCGAAATTAGCTGCAAAACCTCTGGGTGATCATCTACCAGCAGGATGGTCTTGATGTCTCCCAACTCGTCTATTTTATGCAAAAGTTCTGTCTTGGTGATTGGATTGAGGAGATAATTAACAATTCCGAGTTCATCAGGAGCGGCTTGTTGTTCAGGTATTGGGCAAATGATGATAGGTATATTTTTTGGCACGGCCGCTAACTGCTCGGATAAATTTCGGTTTTTATTAAAAAGACTTTGGGTGATTATCAAGGCCCTTGCTGGTCTGTTTTGTAATTCGGCAATTGCAGTTTCGGTATTTCGGGTTTGGACAATTTCAATTCCGTCACCAATTCTGTTGATCAATTGACCCAATATATGGCCTTCTTCAAGAATTACAAAACGGTTGGGTACTGGCTGAATCTCTGCCGGCTTAGTAAATAACGGGTAATTCATTCGATTTCTGGGGGCAAGATTCGAATTTTTTTCAATAAATGGCGCCGAGACCGGTAAGGTGAAAAAGAATGTTGTACCACTTCCTAACCGGCTCTCAACCCAAATCCGACCGCCATGCATTTCGATAAAATTCTTCGAAATACTGAGGCCAAGTCCGGTGCCGCCATGTCTTCGAGTCAGCGAGCTATCCAGTTGGCGAAATGGCTCGAAAATCTTGCCGAGGTCCGCCTGATCAATACCGGGACCAGTATCTTTGATCTGAACGAGGATTTCCATTTCCACCCTGGTGATTACAATTTTCACGCCACCATGTTCTGTAAAACGGCCGGCATTGCTTAGCAAATTTAAGAACACTTGCCGCACTCGTGTATCGTCGCAAAATACTGGTGGCAAATCGGGTTGAAAATCTGTCTCAAGAGTTAAGTGCTTTGATTTGAACATAGCCTGAACAGCGGTGACTGCTTCATCGGCGATCGAAGAGATGGTCTTCCAGTCGCGAGCTAATGACATCTTGCCTGCCTCGATTTGATTCAGGGAGAGGACGTCATCAATTAATCTTGATAGGTGTTGACTGTTGCGTTGGATTGCGTTGATATCTGCGAGTAAGGCAGGGGGAAGATCGGCACCGTAGGATCCATGAGATTCGAGTATCAATTCACTGAAGCCAATAATCATGTTCAGGGGCGTGCGTAGTTCGTGGCTAACGGTAGATAGAAAGCGTGATTTCATTTGATCGGCTTCTTCTGCCATACGTCTGCCATGAGTGGCTTGACGGAAAAGGCTGCACGTGCGCATAGATGCTGCAACTTGCCGGGCAATAGCTCCACAGGGAACCAGATTACTGGCATCGAATGCAACATATCCCACCTGATTATCCTGGTAAACCAGCGGGACGAGAACCATTTGATAGGTAGAGAAGTTTGAAAGCAATTCGGGAAGCGGGAAGGTGCAGGTAGGAAATTGAGTGCTGGTAAACCCTTCTCCAGATTGGGCTTTCTGCCAAATTTGGGTAGATGCAAACGGATCGCCATCTACGTTTTCGTAGATAGCCAGCCACGCCCATTGAATGCCAATGTCGGATAGGTGGCTGGCAAGTGCTTTGAGAATATCTTCTTCTTGTAAAGATGTTAACAGTTCAGCGGTCATACTCCCAAGCTGATCGTCAAGATAGGCTTCTCTTACTTTGATGCGTGCTGATTGGCGTCGAATCCGCTCATTAATTAATAGAAGTACATCCTGTAGATTTATTTCAATCTGTTGACGGTCAAGTGCGGCTGAGTTACTGGGATAATCTGGTGGAATGTTTGGAATAGGATTGAATAATCGGAAACGGAGAGAAACGATAAGATTTTGGAGTGCTACCGGATCCCCGTTCAGGGCTTCATAGTCGTCGAGGATCGTCTCCAACTGCTTGATAAAGGAGTTTTGTTCAGGTATGGCATCTGTTTCGAACAGCTTCTTAAACAAAGGCTGGAGAATGAGCTTTGAGATTTTTGGTACTGAAAGCGAACGATTAAGGTGTTCTGGTTTATAGAGGATTGGATCTGCAAAATTTTGGGCTGATTCGTGTAAATTGTGATCAATTGGCTCTTTGGTTAAAAGCTCGAAAGGGAAATCAAACAGTGCTTTGGCTGTTTCGCAGCCGCAAGACCGCCTTTTGATCAGTTTACTGGGGATGGAAATTGCGGGTAAAGTAAAATTTTGCGCAGAATTGTCCTCCGAATCGATTAACCTCAGCAATTGCTCGAAGGCCTGAACACCGAGTTCAAATGTGTTGAGATGGATGGTGGATAGTGGAGGATTTTGCGCTTCCGCATCAAGATTTTCATCAATAGCAATTAAGGCGATTTCTTCTGGAACCTGCTTTCCAAATTCCTTCATGCACTGCAAGGCTCCAATGGCGGAACTAAAATTACTTGTTACGGCAGCGGTGAATGGAACAGACCCAGCTAAAAGTTCCATGGCGGCACGCTTGCCGCCCTCCAGATTATGCTGACCAAACACAATCAGGCGTTCATCAACACTGCCGCTCAATTCCCGAATCGCTTTTCGATAACCTTCCAGCCGCTGTGAACTGTCGCCAAGAACATTTTTAAGGCCTGCAATAAATGCAATCTGACGGTGACCATGTTTCCATAGGTGCTGTATTGCTTGCTCGATAGCCCCGATATTGTCGGTCATAACGGTTGCGCCGATTTCGCCAGGGCCGGCAAATAAAACAGGAAATCCATCCTGACGTAGAGATTGCAGGTACCCAGATCGTTCGGCAGAAATAAGTGGAGGGATAATGATCAACCCATCTGTATTCCAGGGACCAACTGGCACAAAAAACGTATCTCTGCTGTGTTTTGGCCAACTTGGTGCATATTTCCCTTGAGTATCGGATGTATCCAGTCCACCAGAAATTAAAATATTGCAATCTTTTTTTCTGGCAGCGGCGAGGATACCTTGCAAAACCATGTGGGGGTACTCTGAGATAGTATTGCCCTCATATAATGGGTAGCCTATCAGAATTCCGATTGTCTTGTGTTTTTCGGCTGGCATGGTTTTTCGCAGGATCAGGTAGGTTTCATTTTTTGATCACTTGAAATGTGTTGAGATACCAAAACGTGCGCGGTTGATAACGGTATCCGGCTTTTTGGACCTCAGGGAACTTATTTGTGAAGTAAATCGGTCGCTGATCGATGTTGTCGGCAATAAATTCGATTACAGATTCGGGCAGCCCCGGTTTTTGTGAATAAGGTGTAGGTTCAATAAATTGAAGGTCTGTGCGTCCAAGTTCTATGTGAGCCGCGTAGTAGTAGATATATAAATTATTCCAGTCAACGAAAACTATAGCATTTTTTGGCAGTTTTTCAACAACATGCCGGGCTGTGCCGAGCAGATTTTTGGTGTCGTTATTAACCGGGTAGTTTGCTTGACCTATAAAGGGTGTAGTTCCAGCGATGACACTGTCCCATTTGGGGGTAAAAACCGGCAAGAAACCGAAGGCTAACACGAGCAAGATAACAGCAATCTTAAGGATATTTGAGGGTATGTTGATTTTATTCCCTAATCTGCTTTGGATCAAACCTGGCAAGGCGTCGATGCCGACAGATGCCAGGACAGCTAGTAAAACATAGCCGGGGATGTAAAAAACATAAATGTCGCCAATCCGGTAATTAAAGTTGATGAATAAATGGACACCAAGGGCGACTGCAAAAAGCCAGCCCTGTGTACGATCGCGATTGAAAAGTTTGATCAGACCATAGATAATTATGCCGATCATCAATAAGCTGAATTGAGCGGGCAAATCCAGGATGTATTGGTTTAGATGATCTGGAAAAGTGCCAATATCCGCGAAGAGCGCATTGCTCCATTGCTTCGCTGTGGCGATAAAGAGAATTCGCTGGAGAGGATCTTGAACATCGGCTGCACTAAGGTCCCAGGATGATCGTGCTGATGCATATGCACCATTGAAAATATTCGCTGGGGCGTTGTTAAGCTCAACACCGATAAATGCTCCTACGTAAATGATAAAACCAAGTCCTGCACCCAGAACAGCAGGCAGCCAAAATCCCTGCCAACGGCGGCGATTTAGCCACATAAATAACAAAATGCCTGGCGCAAACATTGCCACAGTACTGTGAACGCCAAGGCTGATTCCGCCAAACAAACCTGCAATAAAAAGAGGCAGGCGTTTTCCCGTTTGTTGCCAGAGAAGCAGTCCAATGAAAATTGGTGCTACAAATGCTGCCCCTGCTGTGTAAACCTCTGTTATAACAGCATGCGACCAAAATGTGGTGGAGATCGCTAAGAGCGCCGCACCAAGGAGTGATGCTGTTCGATTGTGCGTTAGTAGAACTGCAACAAGGTAACTTCCAGAAACTGCTAATGCCGCCATAAACCCGGAAAACAAATTAACGCGATATGCAATGTCACCTACGGGTATAAATGTAAACAACTTTGCTAATAATAGGTAAACGGGATAGCCTGGGCAATGTGCAATCCCAACTTGATACGCCAATACCTGGAATTCAGCGCTGTCGCCACCTACTACAGAAGGAAATAATGTGCGGACATACAGTGCAAAAGCCAGGGCGCCTATCGCAATTGATAAGGCAATATCCATTACTGTCAAAGTGGTTGTCACGGTTAATTTTGTGTTATTTGTTGTTTTCATTATCGTTCTTGGGAATAGATGGGTTTTAGAGGATTGATAACATTGACATTTATTATAACCCCAGGTAGTTAAATCGTTTATAATGGGGCAGCTTCACGATGGACCAAATTCCTCTTTAAATAAGGATGGCTATGGCACGAACCTCAAAACCCTGGCAAACGCCAGGAGTGGTATTTAACCCCACTGTTTCCAATGAATTTCAAAAAGGGATTGATCAACTTGTCCGGCTTGTTCGTCCCACCCTTGGACCCCTGCCCAGATTTACTGTGGACGGGCATAACGTGCGAACCAGGAGACCCGAACTTCTGGATGATGGCGCTATAATTGCGCGCCGATTAATCCAGCTACCGAATCGAAATCAAGATATGGGCGCAATGTATTTGCGCCAACTGCTTTGGAAAATCCATGAAGTTGTTGGGGATGGTACGGCAACGGCGGCAGTTATATTTGATGTCGTTTACAAGGAGAGCGTCCGTTATCTGGCTGCCGGGGGCAGTCTGGTCAATTTACGCAAGTATTTGGAAGAAGGCACCCGATTCTTGCTGACTTTACTTGACCCAAGCCGGCTTGAAATGAGTGGATCTGATAAACTCAGCCGTCTGGCAGAGACAATTTGCGGCGATGCGGAATTAAGTGCCGGTTTAGGAGAGATTTTCAGCCTGATAGGACCAGATGGCCGGCTGGAATTACGCTCTGGAAGAACCCGCGATATTCAAACTGAATATGTTGAAGGCAGTTATTGGACTGGCGGGTTATTTTCACGCCAATTGGTGACTAATCCGTTGAAGGTTAGGGCTGAGCTGGAAAATGCGGCTGTTCTGGTTACAGATCTGGATGTGAAAGACCCGAGCGATTTAATCCCGGTTCTTGATGCGGCTTTTGCCGGCGGTTTTCGAGCGCTGATGGTAATTGCACGGTCGTTTCCTGACGCAGCAGTTCCTTTGATGACTGAGCCTAAGAACCGACGCAGAATGTTGATGGCAGCAGCTAAGACACCTGGAGTTGATATCAACGAAATTCGAACCAGCATTCACGATATCGCTTTGCTAACGGGCGGACGAGCGTTAATTAAGGATGCGGGCGATTCGTTTGAGAAAGTTCGCCCTGAGCATCTTGGGCGAGCTCGTCGAGTATGGGCTGATATGGAATATTTTGGTATCTGTAACGGTCAAGGCGATCCGGCGGCTGTGCGGCAATTGGCAGCCGAATTACGGGTGGCTATAGCGAGTAAAGAAGACGCAAAAGAAAGAAACCAGATCAAAGAGCGCTTAAGCAAACTTGTGGGCGGTTCAGGGATCCTATGGGTGGGAGCGCTTAGTCCTTATCTCGTGGATGTTCGAAAAGAGTTGGCTGGTCAAACAGCAGAAGCATTGCGCGAAGCTGTCCGTTCGGGAGGCTTGCCGGGTGGGGGTGTTGCTTTGTTGGACTGCAGACCTGGACTGCGTGAACGGATGGCGGCAGCGAAATCTACCGAGGAAAGGGTTGCGTACCAGATTTTGCTTAAAGCAGTAGAAACGCCAGCTCGAGTTATTTGGGAGAATTCTGGCAATAAACCAAGTGAGGTGTTTAGTCAACTCGAGCAATTTGGCCCTGGATATGGGCTGGATGTTCTCAGGCGGAAGATCGTTCACATGGAAGAGGCTGGTATATATGATTCTGCCGGAGTTATCCGGGAGATTGTGTCACGTTCAATTTTAAGTGCTTCATTGGCTCTTACGGTGGATGTATTAATTCATAAAGCAAATCCGATCGATTCTTCCGTCGATCCATAAAGGGAAAGTAATGACTGATTCTGCGGTTTCTGAAGAGATCATATACCAGTTGGCTTTTGATGGCAGTGCATGGTTTGCGGCAACCAATTTGGGTTTAAAAACCAGCCTTGATGGCGGAAATTCCTGGAATTCTGCTTACGCATCCTTAAAGGTTTCCAATTCACCCATTCCAACCATGGCACTTGACTGCACAAGTCAAGCCGGAGGGCGGATCGTACTGGCCGGTTTGAATGAGGCTTTGCTACGATCTTTTGATGGTGGTGAAAATTGGGAAAGGCTTCCTCTTCCTAGCCCTGCGCCAGTCTTTACCTGTCTGGCACTTTCGCCCGATTTTGCTCAGGATGGGCGATTTTATGCAGGCACTATGAACGATGGTGTAATTTTGTTTTCCCAGGGTGGCCAGAAATGGTCTAGCTGGAATTTTGGCTTGATGGATTTTAATATTTTATGTTTAGGCGTTTCTCCTGTGGTTTCAGACCAGATTGAGCAGATTTTATACGCTGGGGTTCCAACTGGGGTATTTCGCAGCCTGACTGGAGGCCGATCATGGCAAGAGCTGACTTTGCCCTGTGGTTTTGAGCCGGTCGTTTCGTTGGCGCTTTCACCTTTGTTCCAGACCGACGGCACCTTGTTTGTTGGAACTGAAAGCCAGGGGCTGTTTAGATCACGAGATCGGGGGCAGTCGTGGCAAAAAATTGGGCAATTTGATGAACCGATAAACGCGCTGGCTTTTGATGGAGATTGCAATACCATTGTTCTGCACGGATCGACTCTGATGATTTCGAATGATGATGGTGAAACCTGGGATGACTGGAAAATCGATGGCTTACTCGATATTCCCGTGAGCGCGTTTTTGCCAATCTCTGGTCAAGGCAAAACTTTAATAGGCTATTGGGGTGGTGCTGTTCAAATTTTGACGACTTGATTTATCTCGGTTGCTGGTTGGATTATAATACGGGAATGTATAAGCAGATTTGTACCATTCTAACCGGTTTGTTATCGCTGGTGTTATTCCTTACTGGCTGCTCATCGACCAATTCGACCCCAGTAAGTCCACACACATTAATTGCTGTGGCGGCGGTAGGCAATCAAGAGCAAGGTTTATTGCAATTTTATCAATCTGCAAGCATCGGTGAAGTTAGTGCAGCAAATCTTCCTGCACCGGGTTATCCCTTGGGGGGGAAATGGTCGCCCGATGGAAGATTTTATGCTTTTGTTTTAATCCGGTCGGTTGAAGATATTGATATTTACAGGTTGGATTTTTTTAGCAAGGAACTCTTGCGTCTTACCAATACACCCACCTGCCCTGAAATTGGGTTGAGTTGGACTGGTGATGGTTTGATGATCCATTATGCTGCTTTTTGTCGGAATGGAGGCACATCTACTGGTTTTTATCGGATGACTTCTGATGGCGCTCAGCAGAGTAAGTTGGGTGAAGCTGCGATTGAAGCAGGTTGGGTTGTTTATTCTCCTGATCTCAATCATGCTGCTTTAATAAATATTTTTCCACATGGTTCAGCAATTTATACTGCAAGTGTAGACGGATCAAATTTAACGACCGTTGCTCTGGATGGTTCATCTGGTTACCAGCGGCAGGCGGCAACAATTCTCGATTGGTCACCTGACAGCAGTTTGCTGATTTACGCCACCCAGCCTATTACGGTTGGGCTGGCAAGTGCAAACCAACTTATCCTGACAAAGCCTGATGGAACGGGAAGGCGTGTTCTGGTTCAGCCACCAGCCGGGTTGCAGTGCTTTTTCCCGCGCTGGTCGCCAGAGAATACACTTATTTTGTTTACGTGCGGCCCTGATTTGATGACTATTCATTTAGATGGAAGCGGGTTAGCCAATCTTTCAAATGCAGTTCAGGGTAAGCTGGTTGAATACCCTGCCTGGTTTGAGGGGGGAGGCGGGATCGTTTTTCTTTCTGGTCTTGAACCTGGTGTTCGAACTGTAGAAAGAATTCAGTCAAATGGCCTGCTTCGGACAACGTTAGGGGAGGTTAAAGCCGGGGTTTTTTATGGCCTGGAATGGCAGCCGAGCACTTCTGTACCTCAACCTTCTTCAACCACCGCTTCGTCGTCTCCTGACCAACCCACAGTGGATGCCAATCCATCTGGTGTGCAATCACCTGAATTTGAGGCTGAGGCCTGGATTCCGTGGCTAATTGCGGGTTGGCTAATGATTATGTTGGCTCTGGCAGGTGTTTTTGCATATAGGGCTGTCTTGAAATCCGCACTTCGTTTGCCAGGTATGTTGGGCAAAATTAGGAGCAGTGAACAACGCCGGCAAGGTAGGAGGGCTATCCGCCGAACAGATGGCGTGGTTAATCAGGCTAATGAAAACAAAGAGCGCGAGGTACTTTCGATACCAAAATCTCAATCTGGCAAACCAGCCATAACAGAGTCGAATAGCCTGGCTGGCGCAGAAACCTATTCCGTTGATCCATCTGAAGCAATGCTGCAAGATGGCATAATGCGAGCTCGTTCGGGAGATGCTGCTGGAGCAATGGAGGTCTTGCGAACGTACCTTGCCCAATATCCGGATGACTCTATGGCCTGGCTTTGGTTGGGTTTTGCTTCTGGCTTGCGAAATGATTGGCGAGGAGCAGAAAGTTGTTTTCGCAGAGCCGGTAAGCTGGGTAATCCACAATACGAAGAAGCGCTCACCTGGCTTGAAGAGCAAAAAAATCTGCTTGAATGATGTTCCAGGTTTCTGATTTTCTCAGGAATTCTTAATAATAAACACTTGCAAAAGGTATGGGTTTCTGATATTATTGTTATGTCGCTGCTTGACCTGCCCCCCTCAGGCCAAGTGGCGACAATTTATTTAAGCTTTTTCCTCATCTGCTTTCATAGCAAGAAATGCGGCGATGGAGACTTCAAGCATATCCAAAGAAGGCTCTCGAGTGGTTAATCCCTGGAGTGCCAGATTTGGGCGTGAAATAAATCGGACAATCGGGGAATTAATATGCTCTGCAGTCCAACGAATGTATTCATAAGCAAACCCAGCCAGAAGTGGAATGAACAAAACTCTTGAAATCAGCCGCCATTCTATAGGCAGGGGACCGAGCAGGCTAAATACGATTACAGACATGAGTACAACTGTTAATATAAATGAGGTTCCACAACGAGGATGTTCCAGCGGAAAACGGGCTACATTTTCGGGGGTTAATTCTGCATTTGCTTCGTAGGCATTGATCGTCTTGTGTTCAGCTCCATGGTAAGAAAAGACTCTGCGGATGTCGTCCATTCTACCGATGAGGAGAAGGTAGCCAATTAGTATTAGCAATCGAAAGATTCCCTCTGCCAGATTACCGACCCAGGCAGCCATTGGGTTACTTGAGATAGCCTGGGCTGGGAAAACATTTGAGATCAGGTTGGGTGTAAATCCTGTTTGGAGGGTGACCGAAGGTGGCGGTATCGACCCCAGGACAGTATTTAGTGCCTGCTCAATTAATTGTCCCAATACTGCTGGAAAAAGAAAAAACAAACCAATGCCGATTGCGAGGGCGACTGCTATTGTTCCATAGAGGGCAGGACCTTCCAGTTTCTCGTCTTCTCCAGTTTGAAGATTGGCTGAAATCGTTAACGCCCGCATCCCTAATCCAAGCGCATCGTAAAGCAATATTAATCCGCGTAAAAAAGGGATTTTTGATAAACGACTGGAATAGATCGGCCCAAGAGTTTCCCGGTGAATAATAATTTCCTTTTGGGGAGAGCGCATGGCGATGGCAACCGCCTTTTTGCCGCGCATCATCACACCTTCAATTACGGCCTGTCCACCATAGCTTGGCATTCTTTCAGGCATGGTTATCCCTCCGCCAGGTTGATGAAGAAGTGGAACATGGCTTGAGTTCCTAACTGCCAGGTTGGGAGATGCAGTTTTTCGTTTGGGCTGTGAGCATTATCCCCGGGCATTCCAAAGCCAGTGTTTACGGCCTCAACACCTAATATGTTTTTAAACTTGTTGACAACCGGAACCGAGCCGCCTTCGCGTTTGAAAATTGGGCGCACTCCCCAAACAGTTTCCATGGCTTTTACCAGCGACTGGATGTGTGGAGAATTTCGTTCTGATATCGAAGCCGGGCTGCCTGCCATCTGGGTTAGTTCCCAAGTTATCGATGGCGGGGCATTGATTTCCAGAAAGGTTTTGAGTGCCTGATAAACAACTTCGGGATCCTGATTGGGTACAAGGCGACAGGATATTTTGGCCATTGCCCAGGATGGCAGAACAGTTTTTGCCCCTGTGCCAGTGAAGCCTGAAAGCAGCCCGTTGATTTCAAGAGTGGGGCGAGCTCCCGTTCTTTCTACTGAAGAATAACCTTGTTCGCCCCAAAGTGCTGGGGCGCCTGTATTTATCATATACCATTCATCGTTAATTGGAAGGCGGCTAATTTCCAATCGTTCTTCTGCGGTAAGTGGCGGAATATCCAGGTAGAACCCAGGAAGGGCAACTGAACCATCTGGGTTGTGCATTTTAGCGATCAATTCGCACAGCGCTTGAGCTGGGTTGAGAACTGCCCCGCCGAATACACCTGAATGTAGATCGTGGTCGGGGCCATGGACGCGCAGTTCGAAGTATGCCAGTCCACGCAGCGCGTAGACGATGGTTGGCAGATCGGGAGCCTGCATACCGGAATCGGGGTTTAGGGCAAGATCACAAGCCAGCAAATGCCTGTTAGCCTGCATATACGCGTCCAGGCTGGGAGACCCTATTTCTTCCTCGCCTTCAATCATAAATTTCACGTTTAAAGGCAGGCTGCCAGTAGTGCGAATAATTGCCTCGACTGCATTGACTGTAGTAAGGATTTGAGCCTTCATATCGGTGACACCGCGTGCAAATATATACTCACCCCGGATGGTAGGATCGAAAGCTCCAGAAACCCAAAGCTCTAAAGGTTCTGGGGGTTGGACATCATAATGGCCGTAAATTAAAACGGTTGGAGCTTCTGGTGCATGAAGAAAATCTGCATAAACAACTGGATGCAAATTTGTTGGCATAATTTGGATATTTTCCATACCAATTGCTTGTAAGCGGTCTGCAACCCATGTAGCCGCTTGCAACATTGCAGGTTTGGCCTGCGGGTCTGTAGAGATTGAAGGGATCGAGGAAAATGCCTTTAATTCATTCAGAAACCGATAATGATTATCCGTGAGATAACTAAGCGCGAGATTGCGGTTAAAACCCATATTAACTCCTTCGAAACGAATCTAGCAAGTAATTATACTCGAATCGATATCGATGGTTAGTTTTTGTTAAGGGTTTAGTAGAAGGCAAAACCGTTAATTTCTTTACCCGGTTGAAAGGTTTACCTGATTTCGCCCATTCTTTTTTGACTGATACATAGCCTGGTTAGAACGCCGAATAAGCGAATCTACAGACTCTGTTGAGTTTTCTGAAATCAACTCGGTTACGCCAAGGCTAAGGGTAACGCCTAGCGATTTTTCACCAGCCCCGAGTTTGAGAGAGGCAATTTTTAAGCGAATACTTTCTGCAAGATTGTATGCTTGTGGTGCTTTGCACATTGGAAGAATAATAACAAATTCATCGCCACCAATCCGGCCAAGTATATCAGCAGACCGAAGCTCTTTTTGAACCACTTCGGTAACAATTGTGATCATCATATCGCCTATCGAACGACCATAGGTGTCGTTGATGATTTTGAAGTGATCGATATCAAAAACAATGATAGAGAGAGGTTGTTGGTAACGTGACGCCAGATCGAATTCATGTTCTGCCAGCTCAAGGACATATCGTTGGTTATTGACATGGGTGAGCGGATCTGTATGTGTAATCAATTTTTCTCGTTCGAGAGCCATCTCGAGGCTTCTATTCGCATTTTCAAGTGCTTCTTTCACCTGTCTGAGGTCGGCCTCGGCTTTTTTCTGGGCTGTGAGATCTGTAATTACAGCGATAGCGCCGGTGTATGGGCCATCGATTGAGCGCGGAACACCCGTAATGATGACGGGCAATAAGTTGCCATCGCTGCGAATCAGCCGCGATTCATAGGTTGTGGTTTTTCCTTCGTGCCGAAACCTGGAATGTTCGTTCATTTCAGCCTGGTCTTCGATCAGTGTGAAGTTGGATGGTGTTTTTCCGAACAGGTCTTCTGGCGTCTTCCCGAGCATTCTGGCATATGCCTGGTTGACGAATTCAAATCGGCCATGCTCGTCCGTTATCGTCAAGCCTTGTCCCATCGTATTCATCACCTGAACCGCAAAATCCCGTTGAATTTTGAGCTCGTATTCTGAGTTTTTTCGGTCTGTGATGTCGATACAAGAACCAATGTAACCAACAAACTCACCAGCAGGTGTGAACCTTGGTACACCGTTGTCTAACAGCCAGCCATAATCTCCATTGGCTTTCCGAAGACGGTATTCCATCTTGAAATCAATTCTGCCATCAAAGGAGGTGAGGTATGTATCCATGCAGCGCTGGTAATCATCGGGGTGAACCCCTTCAACCCAACCATTATTGATCTCTTGCTGAAGCATGCGGCCGGTAAAATCCAACCAGGCTTGATTGAAGTAGTCGCAATTGGCATCTACCCCAGACGTCCATATCAGGACTGGTGCAGTATCTGCAACATGCCGAAACCGGGCTTCACTTTCTCTGAGCTTTTCATCCAGGTTATGTTTAAACAGAGCCGTCTCAATTGTGGCTGTTAGTTCGCGTTCTGAAACAGGTTTTATCAGATAGCCGTATGGAGCAACGCTTTTGGCTTGTTCAAGCACGGAGGATTGGGCATAACTGGTAAGAAAAATGATCGGAATATTATCAAGTTGCGCGATTTGACTGGCAGCCTGAATTCCATTAATTTCACCAGCCAGTTGAATATCCATAATGATTACACCAGGATGTTTTTCTCTGGCTATTTTAACAGCTTCTTCACCCGTTGCTACAGGTGGCAAAACTGCATATTTCTGGCTATCAAGCATATCCGTCAAAAATAATGCCAGTATACCGTCATCTTCAACAATTAGAATTTCGGTATTTCTCATTGATATTGCTGCAACCTTCCTGAAGGAACTTTATAACGAATTATATCTTATGGGTGCAATTTTTTCGAGGTTATGTTCTGAGTAGGGTGTAACGCAAACTTTCGGAGAATTCAAAAGGGCGACCGGGTTAGCGACTGCCAGGATATCTGAAAGCGACCGCTGTGTAATTCGCTCAGGGCGGCTAACATAGATTGGGCGTTCTGGCGTTTTCAGCCACGGCCTTGTCGTTTCATGCGATGATGAACAACAGTGTTGATCCCACTTTCAACCGTTCCGCTGCCAATGGGAAAACCTGCCTGGCGGAATTGGTCATAAGTACAGTATAAACCAATTTTTACAAAAATTTTGACAAAATCGTGATCGTTCCAAAACCGGTAAAAGCGTGGTTAATTGGATGCGAGGCAGTCTGACACCCGCCTCACATCCTACGAACAAAGAGGCACACTGACATGCGCCTGAAGCTAATTTTACCAAAAGTTGAACCGAAAAAATTTGGAAATCCGAAGAAGTGTCCCCAGGAAGGATGCCCAGGAAAGCGGTTTATTCCGCGGCAGGAAGTAAGCAAGAAGATAGTGGACGCCCAATATCGAGAAGTAAGTGCATGGCGTTATGAGTGCCTGGTCTGTGGCAGCACATTCCGGGTCTATCCAGAAGGTGTAAGTTGTAAGCAAATCTCACAGCGTGTGAACGGGACGGCAGTTATGCTTTATATGTTGGGATTGAGCTATGGCGCTGTTGAGCTGATGTTAGGCGGACTCGGGTTGTCAATCGGTAAAAGCAGTGTCTATCGAGCGGTGCAAGCCATGATCGGGAAAGTAGCAGGCTTGAGTAAGGAAGAGCTAGCGGAGCGGAAGTACAAAACCAAAGCTGTCGGAGCGGACGTAACGAACATCCGGTGTAACGGGAAGTGGATACCAGTAGGGATAGTTGTGGATGACACGAATGGGATTGTGATCAGCATAGATGCCTTGCCGGGTGAAGATACCGAGCAATTGAAAGCCTGGCTGGAACCGATCTTGAATGCAGTGGATGCCGATGTGCTGGTGACAGATGATGCGGACGCATTTAAGAAGATCAGCGACGAGACAGGACGAGCGCACCAAGTCTGCAAGAGCCACGTCGGACGTAACACGGATGCTTTGGTAGATGAATTGTCCGCAATTATCCAGTCCGATCAGGATCCTTCGCTGAGTGGGATGAACATCAAATCGGAACAAGCCTTGGCGGACCTGGCGGCGCTGAAAGAAATGATCCATACCCGACAGCCTGAAGATCAAGCGCGACTGGAGGCGAGCTATCTGCGCTATGCTGATGCGCCCAAACCTGGAAAACACAAAAAGCACTGCGTAGCCTATCGCATGCGCAACTTGTTTATGGATCGCTGGAACCTATGGCCGCGCCTGTGCTTTTATCGCAATTGGAAGGATGAGGATGGAAATGAAATCATAGACGGTACCAATAATCATTGTGAACGCGCCATTGGCTGGTGGGTCAAAGAACGTTATCGTTCGATGCGCGGCTACAAGCGAGAGCGGTCTGCTCTTGGGGTTAGTCGCTTGATCGCATTGGCTGGAAATCATCTGGCCCATGGTCTGCGTTTAGCCGATTTGATGGCATAACCCACGGGATTGATCTCCCGATTATGCCATCAGCCTTGTTTGTTTGCCCCTTGGTTACCAATATTGGAATGGTCACGCCATTACAAAAAAGAATGCGCAAAAAAAACAATTCCATTGTGGAGAAATTCAGGGTAAAATCAAAATCGCACATAATTCATCCTGACTATCAAAACATTTTTACCAAAACACACCTTGTCTGCCGGACAGATTTCAA
>Ga0268298_10000291_pt1 | contig 65878 bp, 56 predicted proteins | sample WWTPWeurt_MetaG_FD_194462 | JGI IMG/M metagenome (GOLD analysis project Ga0268298, IMG submission 194462) | Activated sludge microbial communities from WWTP in Nijmegen, Gelderland, Netherland - WWTP Weurt | ecosystem: Engineered > WWTP > Aerobic digester > Activated sludge | place...
AAAGTACTTCACACTCCTTGCAATAAATCAGCGTAGGATTTGAACAGATCAGGCGCTTTGCAAAGTAATGGGACCTGTTTGTAAACATTCATGGTGGTCATCTGTTGATCTGCTATGCTCAAGCTAAAACACACATTGGAACGCATGCATACCCAAATGGGTGATTCCGTTTTTAAAAAGTCGTGTGAAAAAGATGTGTTATTGGTTTTTTTGCGCCACTTCGGTTGCATATTTTGCCGGGAAGCCATGGAGGAACTTTCCAAATTAAAAGCAACAATTGCCCATCACAATACTGAATTGGTATTGGTTCACATGTCTACGGATGAGGTAGCCGATAAATACTTTCAACGCTATGACTTAATCGATGTGGCTCGTATTTCCGATCCAGAATGCAAGTACTACAAAGAATTTGGCTTACTGAAAGGTACTTTCAATCAGTTATTTGGCTTCAGATCCTGGTTTAGAGGCATCGAAGCGGGAGTCATCAAGGGATACGGCTTTGGGATGCAACTGGGTGATGGGTTTCAAATGCCAGGTGTTTTCCTTATAAGGTCCGGTATGATCATTACGGAGTTTAGACATAAATATGCATCAGACAAACCCGATTACCTGAAAATGGTAAACTGCCCATCGCCACATACGAGCGTACATTAGTTTTTCGTTTCCATTTTATGCGCACTATTCTATTATTGATTTCAATAGGCTTCTTTGCTGAGAGATTACCAGCTCAATTGCTCTCCCCAACAGACAGCTTGAAGTTTTGGGGAGACGCCATGATCAGCACCCGACAAGAATCCCATAGAGACCTTGCTGCGCAACTGTTTGATACACTCCTTCAGCAGCAAATCAAACAATCTTCAGATAGTGTGCTGTTAAATTTTCATCCATCCATTGTCAAAGCATCCAGCGAGAATGGACCGTTGAGGATCTATTCCTGGTATAGAGAAAAATCGAAAGGCCACAACCAATATTACGCGTGCATATTCCATGGCAATCGTTCGCCCATCTTGCTCTTTTCGAAAGAAAGAAATTACCAGAGAATTAATTTTGAACACTTCAATGAATCCAATTGGTACGGGGCCTTGTATTATAAAATTTTGCCAGACACATTCAATGGCCATTACATTCTATTTGGATTTGCCCAATCACCGGATGGCACCAAACAAAGGATCATTGAAACCCTTCTCATGGAAAAAGATCTCATCCAATTTGGAAGTCCATTTTTCATGAAAAAAGACGACGAAGGAAAGGAAGAGACTTATCACCGCATTGTTTTACCATATTCACCATCCGCTCAAATTGCCTTGGAATATGATCAAAACCTCCAACAAATCATGCACGACCACATTGCCGTTTTTACAGATCCTAAATCGGGGGAGGTTATGAAAGTTCCGGATGGTACGTTTGAAGCATATGCATGGAAAAAAAACCAATTTCAACACGAAGTCAATTTGTCGAATACACCGCTTGAACATGCACCCGTTGAAAAACCGTTGTTTGGTCCGGAATCGAAGCAACGGGATATTTTAGGAAGACCAAAAAAGCCAAAAGGGTAGAGGACAAACCGATAAGGTTTGAATGTTAATCGTTCAATGCTAAAAACAAAGTTCTTGAACATTTTCTTAGTTTCTATTTACTACCTTACATTGACAAAACACTGTATCAATGATTCAATGCATGGGCTTCCAAATTATTTCTAAAATATTTTTTGTCCGGTCGTTTACTAAATAATCATTTGATCGGATGACTCCTGGCACCCAAACAATTTCATCATTCATGGTCACCACAGGAATCAAATGTTTGTCATAAATGGATAATTTCTGGTCGGTAAAAATGTCTTGTAATTTTCGATGCTTACCTTGCATTCCCATAGGAGCAATCTTATCACCATGTTCCCAGTTTCGCACGCGAAAATGCCCATTTAACGCATCCGCATCAAACCAGGCAGTATGCGCAGTGCAATTCTTCCAATTGGGCAGAGCTTGCAGGGGCTTGAATGCACATTCCAAAGCGCCCAAAGGTGTTTGAAGAAAAGGTTCGTCAATGTTCCATTCTATGGAAAATTCATGCAAAGCATTTTCAGGATAATACAGCAAGCGGTTACGGTCCACCAATACATAACGGCCTAAGCGATTTATAAAAACCTTTCCAGGTTCACCCAAAGAGCGAATTATTTTTTCAATGGTTAATGGATGAAAAGCCCAATCAGCCAATTGTTGTTCGATAAAGATTTGAGGCGTATCTTGGTTGTAAGAGAGTGTATACAGCTCCTTATTTCCCAAAACATGCGATGACTTCCAATGCAGAAATGCATCTGAAAAGAAACGATAAAGCGATTTCAGATGCTCAATGCTGCGAAGTGCCATATCTCTGAAACTTGGATAACGCTGATCAATTTCTGGTAACAGTGCATTTCTCCAATAATTGCGTTGGTAATTCACTTCATCATTGGAAAGGTCATGCCGATAAGCAACATCATGCGCTTGGGCATAATCCAATAGCTCAGTTTTTCGAACCTGCAGAAATGGCCGGATGCAATGATTATGTATTTCATCCATCGATTTCAGTCCACCAATTCCTGCCCCGCGATTTAGTTGCATGAAAAATCCCTCGAGCAAATCATCTGCATGGTGAGCTGTCAAAACATAATCAAAATTATGCTGTCGAATGACCTCATCAAAAAATTGGTATCGGATATAACGAGCGCGTTCTTGCAGATCAGGGCCTTTGGGCAAATCGATTCGTTTTATAAATAAGTTCAAACCCAAATATTCAGACACTTGACGGATCAATGCTTCGTCCAACATGGAATCTTCTCCTCTCAAACCGTAATTTACATGGATGAGAGACGGCCTAAAACCTTCTTGAACAAGGACATGCAACAATACCATTGAATCTAAACCGCCGCTTACCGCGACTAATAATTTGTTGGCTTTGCTAAATAATCTGCTTTTTTGAATAATTTTGCCCAGCTCAACCATATTCAACGTACAATGAACACTAAATTGCTTTTTTTCCTGATCGGTATAACCTTGATATCATGCAAAGATAACGAGAAACCTACGCCCAACACTGAACCTTCAGCAACACAAGAAGAAACAAAGGAGGAAGAAATTAAAATGCCCACTCCCAGCATTCGGAAACCCGATACAAAATTTATTGAAGCTTCTCGCGGACAACAAAATGAATCCACTGTTACAGACCAAATATGGCATTATGTGTTTGCACTGAGTATTAAAGATCCAACCCCAAAACAAAATATTTATGAAGGACATTGGTTGGATTTGCTTCCAGATGGAAGTTTTAAACAAGGAGTGTATCAAGACACCACTGATCATGGCTATTACACCTTCACAAAAAATGGGGAAGAGCAAATTTTAGAAATGCGCTCTGAAAAAGGAGCTTCTGAGTGGAAAGTTAAAACAGACCCTGCACACATGTTGTTGGTAGGAACTTCAAAATACGGTAACAATCCATGGCAAATTAAACTTTCCAGAGAACAGTCTTTGCCAACAAAGAAAAATTAAAACCAGGTCTACCTCTGCAAGGCAACTTTGAAGCATGCTTTTCTTAAGCTTTTTGAACCTTTTGCGGGAAAGGCGCACAGTAACTTACATGCTCAAATTAACATAGACCGCGTGAATGCCTTTTAAATTTAATTGGATCTATTCTTGGAGCAAAACGCCATAGTTCCCGAAGCGATTGGTTGTTATTGACGGCTTGTAAAATTAATTTAATTCTGCTTTACAACTAACAAAATTCAGTTGAATCCACAAGGTTCAACAAACGCTTTTTTCAATCAACGAATGTTTTCTTGATTCAACCATTTTCGGTAGGCGTATGCATTTTGGCTATGTCCTTCCATGGTTTCGGAAAAAGCATGGCGTCCATCATAACCTGGCTTGGCACAAAAGAAAATATAATCATGATCAGGACTGTCGAGCACCGAATCAATGGTTGAGATCGATGGCATCCATATAGGACCAGGTGGAAGTCCCTCGACCAGGTAAGTATTGTAAGGTGATTCAACTTTCAGGTGTTCCAAAAGTACGCGGTACACATCGGATCTACCCAGTGCATAGACCACTGTTGGATCTGCTTGAAGCTTCATGCCTTGTTCCAAACGGTTCAAATAGACCCCTGCAATCAATCCCTTCTCGTCTTCCAGATTGGTTTCTTTTTCAACAATACTTGCCACGATATAGGCCTGATAGGGCGTTAAGTTTTTTCTATCAGCTTTGGCTTTCCGATCATTTTTTGACCAAAAACTTTGGTATTCACTCACCATCCGTTCCATCAATTTCTGAGGAGAAATATTCCAGTAAATCTGGTAGGTATTCGGAATAAACAAACAAAGCAACTGTGCTGTATCCATACCAATTTGTTGTTGCCATTGGCTGTCTTGCAACATGCGTAACATCGAAAAGGAATCGAGCATGAGTTGTGCGTCCAAAGCACCACACAAACCGCGAACATCCCGCATATTGTTGAATGTTACATTGACCGGATCTTGTTGCCCATTCCGCAATTTCTTAAACAGTGTAAAATTGTCCATGCCATCACCTATGATGAATCGACCGGTTCGAACTTGGTCAAACGAAAAAACCTGACAGAATTTGCGAAACAAATCAGGATGCATCAACACGGTATCCAACTTTGCAAACAAACTATCCTTGTCATCGTCTGCATCCAAATACAAGGAATATGGAACGCGATTTTTGATGACATTGGTTTTGAAAGCTGCATGATAGGTTAAAAAAACGAGGAGAATGCTAAGAATCCCCGTCAAAACAATCAAGAAATAAAATGCTCGTTTATGCAACATCAATACTGTTCATTTGCACTTGGGAAATCTTGCTTCTTGACATCCTGAACATATTGTTTTACGGCCTGATCGATGACTTCATGCAATTGAGCATACCTTCGCAAAAAACGGGGATGAAAGTCAAAATTAATACCCAACATATCATGGCTTACCAGCACTTGTCCATCTGCGTCACCACCTGCGCCGATGCCAATGGTGGGAATGTGCAACGATTTACTCACGGCTTCCGTCAATTTTGCAGGAATTTTTTCCAAAACCATAGCAAAACAACCGGATTCCTGCAGGAGCAGTGCATCGTGTTTAAGTTTTTCCGCTTCGGCATCTTCCTTGGCCCTCACTACATAAGTGCCAAATTTATAAATGGATTGCGGGGTCAATCCCAAATGGCCCATAACCGGTATGCCAGCTGTCAATATGCGCTTGACGGATTCAACAACTTCTTCGCCACCTTCCAGTTTCACTGCATGCGCTCCACTTTCCTTCATGATGCGAATGGCTGATTCGAGTGCTAATCGGCTGTTGCCTTGGTAAGATCCAAAAGGCATATCCACCACCACCAACGCCCGTTCCACCGCCCGAACCACAGATTGAGCATGGTAGATCATTTGATCCAGTGTTATGGGAAGGGTGGTTTCATGCCCTGCCATGACATTGGAAGCAGAATCACCTACCAGTAAGACATCTATTCCGGCTGCATCAAGCAATCTGGCCATGCTGTAATCATAAGCAGTCAGCATTGCGATTTTCTCACCTTTTTGCTTCATTTCATGCAGCGTATTGGTGGTAATCTTTTTAATGTTTTTATGCACGGACATGGGCCAAAGTTAGGTTTAAATAACTAAAATCATCGCACTACTTTAATGCTAAACTTGGTTAAAATCAGTTCCCCTAATTGCTCACACGGCCACAAGGTGTATCTTTGCTTTATGAAATACCTAAAATTCGGACTTTGTTCTGCGATGATACTCACTGTCCTTTCATGTGACGAAGATTTTCAGCTTACTGAACCCTACAAGCCGATACCTGTAATCTATGGATTTTTAGACCGTACCGATACGGCGCAATACCTGAGGGTAGAAAAAGCATTTGTCAGCGAAGACCTTGCTGCCATCAACATAGCCCAAAATCCGGACTCCCTTTATTACCAAAACACCTTTGTCAAGTTAATCAACAAAACAAAAAATAAGGAATACACGCTTTCCCGTGTTGATGGAACTACGGAAGGTTATCCTAGAGAAGATGGACCATTTGCCAAAGCCCCTAATTACTTGTACAAAATCAAAACCAACGCCATGCAATGGTCTGGTGGTGACGTTTGGCAACTGGAAGTGATTGCTGATGAACTCCAACAACCGGTCACTGCAACCATTGAATCCGTCAGTGACATGAAGTTTACTTTTCCGGATGATAATACCAAACAACTAAAATATTTCTATATTAACAATCACGACTTTCAATGGAAACACCAGACCAATACCAAAGTCTTCAACCTAAAGGCTTTCGTGTTTGTCGAAGAAGTGGACATTGCAACCGGCACCTCGGTCGTAAAAAAAATTGAAATGCCTATTACTTCCGCATTGCCTGGCAAAGACGGCTCCGGAGAAGTTTTTACCAATTTAAAAGTTTACAACTCCGGCCTATACAATCTACTTCACGATCAGTTGTCACCGGCAACAGGAATTGAACGTTATTTATTGAAGATTGACTACCAATTAATAGGAGGGGGGCCGGAGATCGTTGAATACTTTGAAGTCCTCAATGCCAATACAGGAATCACCGCCTCCCAAGAAATTCCAAGGTATACCAACCTTTCTCAGGGTTTTGGGATATTCAGTTCAAAACACAAGTTGGTTCGATCCATCAGTCCTCAACCGCCGACCCTTGATTCTTTACAAGCCCATCCGCTTACCAAAGATTTGAATTTTAAATAACCCCTATCATTTGTTTCGGTCAGGCTGCAAAACTTAGATCTCTTGCTTCAAAATGTGGCGAAATAACTCATGCGATCATTGGCAAAATTGCCTTTGAAAACGGCAATCTGAAGGGTTTTACACTGACTTTTTGGCAGAAATGACAGGTGACTTTTCAAACCCTGTCATAAAAACCATACGTGTTCCTGACAAGATGGTATATATTCCTAAATGGCATACAGATTGAGCAATACACATTAAAAATATTACAATGGGAAAAATAATAGGCATCGATTTAGGAACTACGAATTCCTGTGTAGCCGTAATGGAAGGGAATGAGCCCGTGGTGATTGCGAATGATGAAGGAAGGAGGACAACCCCTTCGATCGTTGCATTTTTGGATAACGGCGAGCGTAAGGTTGGAGATCCAGCCAAACGCCAAGCCATTACCAACCCACGAAGAACCGTGGCTTCCATCAAGCGGTTCATGGGTGGACGCTATGACGAACTAAATATGGAGTCTTCCAGGATGGCTTACAAAGTGGATAAGGGCGACAACAACACCGTTCGGGTGAACATCGACGGAAGATTGTATACACCTCAAGAAATTTCTGCTATCATTCTTCAAAAAATGAAAAAAACGGCTGAGGACTTTCTAGGCCATGAAGTAACTGAGGCAGTCATCACGGTACCTGCCTATTTCAATGATTCTCAAAGGCAAGCCACCAAAGAGGCTGGTGAAATTGCTGGTTTATCCGTAAAAAGAATCATCAACGAACCAACCGCAGCGGCATTGGCCTATGGTCTTGACAAAAAAACCAAGGACATGACCATTGCCGTTTACGATTTGGGAGGAGGAACGTTCGACATCTCCATATTGGAACTTGGTGAGGGCGTTTTTGAAGTCAAATCAACCAATGGAGACACGCATTTGGGAGGTGACGATTTTGATCAAGTGTTGATCGATTTCCTGGCAGATCATTTCAAATCACAGGAAAACATTGACTTAAGAAAAGATCCCATGGCACTACAGCGTTTAAAGGAAGCGGCAGAGAAAGCAAAAATTGAGCTTTCCAGTTCCATGGAAACAGAGGTCAACTTGCCATACATTACGGCAGTAGATGGAGTTCCGAAACACTTGGTGTTGAAAATTTCAAGGGCAAAGTTTGAGCAACTTGCTGATGATTTGGTGCGCCGTACCTTAAAACCTTGTGAAGATGCCCTTCGGGATGCTGGTCTTTCAAAATCCAACATCGACGAAATCATTCTAGTAGGTGGTTCAACCCGGATTCCACGAATTCAACAAGCAGTAGAAGAGTTTTTCGGAAAAAAACCTAATAAAGGGGTCAATCCTGATGAAGTAGTCGCCATTGGTGCAGCTATACAGGGTGGTGTTCTAACGGGAGAAATCAAGGATGTTCTATTGCTCGATGTCACACCACTTTCATTAGGAATTGAAACATTGGGTGGCGTATACGATGTGGTCATAGAATCCAACTCAACCATTCCTACCAGAAAGTCAAAGACCTATTCTACTGCAGCCGACAACCAGCCTTCGGTTGAAATCCACATCTTGCAAGGAGAACGTCCAATGGCAAAAGACAATCGGTCGGTAGGACGATTCATTTTAGATGGCATTCCACCTTCTCCACGTGGTACACCGCAAATCGAAGTGAGTTTCGACATTGACGCCAATGGGATTTTGAACGTTAGCGCACTCGATAAGGGAACCGGTAAAAAACAAAATATCCGCATTGAAGCGTCTACCGGTCTTTCAAAAGATGAAGTAGAACGCATGAAATCAGAAGCCGCAATGAATGCTGAAGCCGACAAACAGGTGCGCGAAAGAGCGGAAAAGGTCAATCAAGCTGATTCTATCATTTTCCAAACTGAAAAGCAACTGTCGGAATTTGGCGACAAACTTCCTGCTGATAAAAAGGATCAAATTCAAGCTTCTTTAGACGCTTTGAAAAATGCTCATAAAGCGCAGGACCTTCAAGGAATTGATCAACATATGGAGCAACTGAACGCAGCCTGGCAAGCTGCAAGTCAAGACCTTTACCAGGCACAAAACCAACAACAGGCCGCACCGAACGATTCAAGTCCCAACGCCGGAAGCAATGAAGAGAAAGTCACCGACGTGGAATTTGAAGAGGTAAACAAAAATTAATTCGCATTTTCTTTAAAATTACATAAGGGTTTGCAAGTATTCTTGCAAACCCTTTAGTTTTTATTTTGCATTTTTAAGCATTTGTAATAATTTTACAAGGGTAAAATTGATTGCATTATGCCCACAGCAAATTGCCTCACCGGAGGATTGGAAGTTTATGTTCCCAGGCCTGAAAAACCCTGGAATGAAAAGCGTATTCATCATTTGTTTAACAAATTGTCGAATGGCGCACCACTCAACCTCATCAATACCGCAAAGGCCAATAATCCTGCTTCCTGGGTGGATTACCTGATCAACACAGCCATCGATCATCCTCTTCCAGGCGAACGCTATGCTAGTCCATCTCGCACGATCGACTACACCTACAATTGGAAAGAACAAAACATTGCCGAAGACCCTAACGCTTATTACAAGTACCTGGAATTGGTCCACATGTGGTTTCATGGGATGATCTCTGAAGGAATTCGCCATAAACTCGTGTTATTTTGGTCCAACCACTTTGTTACCACAGCAGATGATGCTGGTAATAGGCCCACCTGGGTATTTCAATATTATTATCTGCTTCACAAGCACGCCCTTGGAAATTTCAAAGATTTTGTGAAAGCCATCGGACTAACCCCTAGCATGCTCATTTATCTGGATGGTCGATACAATACCCGATACGCTCCAAATGAGAATTATGCCCGCGAATTGTTGGAGCTGTTCACCATGGGGGTGGGTAATTATACTCAGCGCGATGTAGCAGAAACAGCCCGTTTGCTCACTGGGTGGAACATTCGATATTATGAAAATCCAGTTGGCAGCGGTAATTATTACATCGCACCAACCAAAGTGGACGAGTTTGTTTTTTACAAAAATAACCATGACTGGAAAGGTAAATTCATATTCGGGCAAAGCATTGGCAACAATGGTGGCGTGATTCCAAGCTCTGATACTGATGCGATAAACAAAGCCCGCTTGGAATATGATTTATTGCACGATGAATTGATTTTTAAAATCAAGAAAAATGAAGTAGCCCAATTCATTTGTAAAAAACTTTACAAATTTTATGTCTACAACGATCCGCCAGAAGAAATCCTGGATGGCCTTGCACAGATATTCATCAACAGCAACTTCAACATTGCAACAGTCCTAAAAACCCTCTTTAAAAGCGAGCATTTTTTTGAAGATTCTGTAATCGGCCTTGGAATTAAAAGCCATATCGAAAATCAGATTCATTATTTCAGAAGTTTAAACCTGGAGGCAGGCAAAGACTTTTTCAAATACAAATGGATCAATAACAGCTTTCAAGCCGAGGTCCCGGATCCTGCCAATTTTCCAAATAGTCTCAATCGTGACACCTTAAGCCATATTTACAACAGCAACACAAACCTTGGTCAAAGACTTTTCAATCCGACCAATGTGGCGGGCTGGCCAGGATACAGAAGTTGGCTGAACGAATTTACTTTAGTCAATCGCTGGCGTTACAACCGCGACCAATTTAGCTACTATCTTCAATACGACCGGACCAAAGAGAAATATCGAGACTTTCTCAAGTCTGCCAGTAAGGACAGCAACGATCCCGATATCATCGTACGCGCGGTGATCCATCATTTCTTTACTGTTGACCTGGCCGAGGAACTCATTCAAACAGCCATCGGGGTATTTAAAGCAAGTGTCCCAGCCAATTATTATGTCGATGGCACATGGTCTTTAAATTACTTTTTAGTGCCTACCCAATTCATCAACTTGATGAATTATCTGGTTACACTTCCAGAATTTCAGTTATTGTAAACGTCAATTCTATCAACATGCGTTCAAAACACGACCATTTGGATTTATTCAGAACAGACCTCGGAGATCAGCATAAGGAAGATCATTTGATGTGGAACCGCCGCCAATTTCTGATGACTGGTGGACTAGCAGGGATTGGAGGTGTATTGCTTGGAGGCTTGCCTGTAAATCCGATTTTCTCTTCCCAAATGCCCGTCAATGCACTTCAAGGCGGTGATCAAATTTTGGTCCTGCTTAAAATGTTCGGTGGGAATGATGGCTTAAACATGGTATTTCCCCACTCATCAGGCGCAGGAAATGCCGAGTACATCAGTTACCGGCCCAATATCAGTCACAAATTTGGAACCGATTATACCAACAATACGGTATTGAATGGTTTTGGCCCTGGCGACTTTGCCATACCCAATGCCATGGCTTCTTTAATGCCCTTATGGAATGAAGGAAACATGGCGATCTTACACAACGTAGGATATCCAAACCAAGATTATTCGCACTTTAGCTCCATTGATTTGTGGTCCAGTGCTGCCGATAACAACTTTGATTCGCGCTACAAATCAGGTTACTTGGGAAGGTATCTGGACCAGGAATTTCCCGTATTTTCTGAAGTTCCACCCACAGTACCTCCGGCATTGCGCATCGGATACAATGCAGAACTGCTGTTCCGCGATGAAGAAAACCAACAGTTCGAATTGGTATTCAACGATCCCAATGAATTTTATCGCTTAGCACAATATGGAAAGCTTTATCCCACGGATAATTTAGGAGATTGTGCTCTGGATCAAGAAGTGGAGTTTCTTCGTCAGTTGACCAACAATTCTTTGCGATACAGTCAATCCGTAACCCAAGCATACAATGCAACCAGCAACAAAGTTACTTATCCTTCAAACACTGTTTCCCGACTGGCAGAGCAAATGAAAATTGTGGCCAGGCTTATCAAAGGCCGTTTGGGTACCCGCATTTACATGGTTTACATCGATGGATTCGATACCCATGCCAATCAAAAAGATCCACACAATCGTTTATTACAAAACATTGCTGAATCGGTATCTGCCTTTTTCAATGATCTGAAATTGGATGGGGTCGATTCAAATGTTTCCATTATGACCTTTTCAGAATTTGGAAGAACCATTCGCGAAAATGGATCCATTGGAACAGATCACGGCAATATGTCTCCGATGATGTTATTCGGCCCCGGTGTAAAAGGCGGTTTCTATGGAAGTCCAATAAATCTCAATGATGCGGCACTCAAAGCGGGAGACACACGAGTCTATTTTGAAAAGCAAAGCTCCATTGACTTCCGGTCAATGTACGCTAGTATTCTCGAACAATGGTTGTGCCTTGACCGAGAACTAGTCGATTTTAGCTTAGGCAAAGGCTACAGTCGTTTAAATCTGTTTGACAACCCTTGCACGGGAAGCTATGCTGGTTCCAATTACCATACCATACTTTTAGGGCATAATCCCAATGAATCCAACCTGCGCAATATCGACATCAAATTCAGTCAACTGCAATCCAATCCGGTTAAACTGAGCATTAAAGCCATTGATGGAAAAACCTTGGTCGTACTGCATGATGAATACACCACCAAGGGCTCCTACACCATAACCCTGGATCCGACCCGGTGGAAGTTGCATCCGGGAGAATATGTTTACCAATTGGACAGTGCTGGAAAAACATTCATGCGACGCTTTAACATCTTTTAATCAGAACTTATGAAAGCCATCGTTGTATTTCTTCTTTTTATATCCGTAGGAATATCTGCGCAAAATCTTGTTTTCACAGAGACCCTATCCAATTGCAGTCTTCCAAGCAATTGGTCGATGCAATCACAACAGGGAACTTATTCATTTTCAGTTACCAAGAGCTCATTAATGCCCCAATCCGATCCCAGTTGCACCATCGTTTACCAACAAACCAACAAAACGGATAATTCTGCTAGAAGATTTTCAATAAACACTTCGACGTTGAACTTATTTCGTTATTCAGCCTATCGATTATCTTTTGGTTTGCGCTTTGTAAAAGGCAATCCCAATAGTTCCCTCAAACTTTATCAAGTCGTGGATGGAAACAAAACCCTGATACAATCCTACACCAATGACGTAGTTCAAAATGGGATTGCATTAGTAACACAAAACATTGACCTGGCGTTGGGATCGAGTGCACAGAATTTAAGTTTAAGTTTTGAATATGAATGCGCAGCCAATGACAACAATGCAATCATTTTGATTGACAACCTCAGCCTGAACGGTCCTGACAATGATGATTGCAGCCGCGCTGTGGATATTCGTTTGGATGAAAATTGTTTGTCAGGCAATAATGTTGGAGCATTGTTCACTGGTCCGCAGCTTAGCTGCAGCGGCAGTTACACACAAACTTTGTGGTATCGTTTGGTGAGCGATTACACGGGATGGATTGAGCTAAAATCCAGTGCGGGTTTTAATGATGCGGTTACCATTTTTACAGGCAATTGCACCAATTTGACCGAATCACTTTGTTTCAACCAGGATGAATTTGGGTTTGGTGGTGAAAAGCGTTTTCTTCAAGTGGAAACAGCTAAGATATACTACATCCGCATAGCGCGTCAAACCAATCATTATGGTCGCGATGATCTTTCGGATCTTTGTATTTCCCTCACCAAGAAAATTCCCAATCAACCTCCCAATGATTTGTGTGCAGCAGCCAGAACAATTGCGGTAAACTCAAGCTGTTTGCAGGAAGTCAACTTACAAGCCCAATTTGAGCAAACCACACCCAGTCTTAACCAACGTTCGCGCGCTGATATTTGGTATCAATTTACAGCTACTAGTAGCAAGGCATTGGAAATTTTCACCAAAGCAGATTTTGCAGATGTGATCACACTTTACAAAGGAGATTGCAACCAACTCACAGAAATTCAATGCGAAGACTTGGGATTCAAAACCATTTTCGAAAATCCCGTGAACAATACCAAATATTTCATTCAGGTATCGGGTTATTTTTCAACCATTGAAGGCCACCTATGTTTGGAAATTAAGGAACGAAGCACCCAAAAACCTGCAAACGAAGATTGTGTTTCTGCACAGGCTTTGACTTTGGGCCAAAATTGCACACCCATTTCATCTTTAAACGCCAGTGGCAGTGGAGTAAAAGCAAGTTGTCAGGTCTATGCAGCGCCAGACATTTGGTACAGTTTTGTGGCACCCGCTGAACGTGAAGTTGGGCTATCCATTCAAGCTGGATTCATGTATAATTACGCTATTTTTCAAGGACCCTGCAATAAAATGACGGAAATCTCCTGTGGCTTGCAGCCGGATCCCTGCAAAGGAATTATTCCCATCAAAAATCTTATTGCTGGACAAACCTATTACCTGCAAGTCACTCCGGTAGTTCATCCTTTGCGTTTTGCTGAATCCAATGTATGTGTCAAAGTGGATGGGCTGAGTAAATTTCCAATATTCGAACCACTTCGCTTGGAATTGACTAACAACTGTTTGCATGGAGTATTAGGCCAAATAAGTTATCTGGCCACAGGAGGGGTAGGCCCCTTTTCTTATACTGGACCATCAGACAAGGAATGGTTTCTTCCAGGGACCAAGGTGGATGCATATCTAGAAGATGCAAACGGTTGTCGTGACTTTGCTTCTCTCACCATAGAATGTGCAGCACCTTTAAAGTGCAAATCTTCCGATTTGGACATTGCACTTGACATTGATTGCTTGAAAGATTCAATTGGACGTCAAACCGGAGAGGTTAAAATGAACATCCAAGGAAAGGGTGGAACAGGTGTATATTATCTATATGGAACCGACAATGGCAGCATCCTGCAACATGGAGATGTCTATCAGGTGATCCTTATTGATTCAGACTCATGCTTTGTCATTGAAGAAGGCAAGATTCATTGTCCTCCATTCAATTGCACTCAATCCACCATGCGTATTCAAAGCCAATATACTTGCGTAGATACTCTGTTAAAAGCAGTATTAACTTTGAATATCACAGGCAATCTCGGAAGCTATGCAATTTCCGGAAATCAGTCAGGAGAGCTTTTAGAACAGGGGCAAAAGTATAGTGCAACGGTTACCGATGCAGCAGGATGTTCGGCCACCACACAAGGTGAAATCATTTGTAAATTTGACTCTTGCGCATATGCTCGTCCCACTTTGTCAGTCCAATATGATTGTTTGAAGGACACTGCAGGAAATAACTTAGGCAAAGCGATTCTAACCATCCAAACTTCCAGTTATGCAGGCGGTATCACCATTCTTGGCAATAAGAATGGCGACACTTTACAGCACAACGAGCGTTATTTTGTTCAAATTCAGGACGCTTTTGGATGTAGCTTAGAAGAAAAAGGAGTGATTCAATGTGTACCCGTCAACTCAAATGATCAAACTTTTACCGAACATATTCGAGCATTTCCTAACCCGTGTAAGCAAGAACTGTTTCTGGAATGGTATTCTTCAAAAGCCATCAATGCCAAATGGACGCTATTTACAAGTACCGGAAACCCTGTCAGTACAGGTATTCTTAAACCAAGCCCTGGAGAAACCACTCGGCTTAAATTAAACCTGGTTCAACTTTCCAGTGGAACTTATTACATCAAATTAGAGGGAAAAGAATTTGTGGATTTGCTCCGAATTGTTAAAATCTAAGGCTGCTGCTTCCATTTTTAGAAGTATGTGTACCTTGCATGCATAAAACTTAACGATAAACCTAAACCCTTCACAGACTATGCCTAAATTTTTATTACCTATTGCGATCCTTTTTATTTCCAGCGGTGCAATGCTCGCACAAACACAACTGGAAGTCATTGTAACGAAACCAACAAGCCACGAGTGGTTTAAATCTGCAGGTGAGAAACCCATCTCCAGTAAGCATTTCATGGCTACCCTGGAGTCCAAGTTTCTCAGAGCAAATGCGAATGAACTGAATTTGGTTTCAGACGTGCAAGGCCTTTCTAATATTAGGCACTTGAAGTTTCAACATCTCTTCGAACGGATCCCCGTATTAGGCGCTGAGCTGTTTTTGCATTTGAATACAAGCAATGAAGTAGTGAGTTCGAATGGAAACATTCCAACCCAAATCGACTTAGACACTCATACGCAACTCAGCTCAAGTGATGCTGTACAAGTTGCACTGCATGCTTTTCCTTCTAATAAATACGCTTGGGAACAAGATGCACGTTTATTTCCCAAACCTGAATTGGTCATTTTGGATGCAGCTTATCCGGAAGTATCTGGCTTATATAAACTGGCTTATCAGTTGGAAATTTACAGTTATGCCCCATTGAGCAAAAAAAGATTTTACATTGACGCACACACTGGTGAAATCATTCTATCACACGAAACTTTGACAGCTTGCTTTTCAGGGGTGGGCACAGCACATACTTTATACCACGGCACAAGAGGCTTTGAGACAAGCAACGTCAATGGGCAATTTGAGCTCCTCGATTTAACCCGTGGCGATGGCATTGAAACCATTTCAGCATCTGGAAAAAAATATACAGACTCTGACAATGATTGGGAAGCAGGTACCTGGACCCAAAGAAAAGGAGCCTTGGATTTGCATTTTGGAGCTCAGATGACCTATGATTTTTACAAACAGTATCTGAATCGCCTTGGAGTAGACAACAAGGGGTCTAAGTTGCTGAACAAACTCATCGACACAACTTTTTACGTCAACGCATTCTGGGATGGCACCACCACCAATTTTGGTATTGGGGACTCTGTCATCACCAATCCTTTGACTTGTTTGGATGTTGTTGCACATGAAATTACACACGGTCTAACCCAGCATACTTGCAGCCTTGAATACCTTTATGAAGCAGGGGCCCTCAATGAAAGTTTGAGTGACATTTTTGGAAAAGCAGTCGAATTCCAATACGATTCTACAAGATTCAATTGGTTGCTTGGCTCGCGATTCTTCCATAAGCCCGATACTGCATTTCGTAGCATGTCAGATCCAGTGAGATTTGGCAATCCTAAGAATTACAAAGGCACAAAGTGGGTTACTTCCTCTGCTGACAACGGGGGTGTGCATACCAATAGTGGAGTACTCAATCATTGGTTTTACTTATTGTCGGAAGGAGGCACTGGTAAAAATGAGAAAAACATTGATTACCAAGTGAACAAATTGGGCATGCTCAAAGTAATCGAAATATTATACGAAGCCATGACTAACTATTTAGGAAAGACTTCCAAGTATCATGACATGCGCCAGGCCACGTTGGAGATTTCAGAACAATTGTATGGAAAATGCTCTGAAGAATACAGGAACATTGTTGAAGCATGGGTCGCAGTAGGAATGGGAGCAAGAAACTCCGATAATGACATCATGTTGGTCAATGAAAAAATCCCTCAGGTAACTTGTAAGGAGGGATATTTCCCAGTGGAAGTGAGAATGCTCAACTTGAGTTGTGATAAAACCATCCCAGCTGGAACAGAGATAACCATGTGTATTTCTGTACCAAGACGAAATAAAATAACCGAATTATTCACATTGCCTGGAAACCTGTTACCCGGACAATCAGTTATATATCAATTCATCAATAAACCATTCATTGATCGTACCAATACCACCATACAGATTGAAGCTTTGTTGACAGGAGACGCCGACACAGTCAACAACCGATTGCCTTTGCTGCTTTCCAAAAATGGCAATGCGGAACATGATTTCCGCGTTTCCAATGTCCAGACCAGTGGTTCCTTGTGTGAAGGCGGCAAAATTCAGGCTCAGGTGACCTCAAATTATTTAGGTTGTCACCCAGTTGCTGTTGGAACCCCAGTACGCGTTGTAGTAGAGTATGACGGCAAAACTTTTGAACATAATTTTACGGTAGACAGAACCATTTATCCCAATTCAACTTATCGGACTCCGCAATTCCCTATAAATCGCGACTTCCTGGGTTACGAACGCATGCTTGCAAAATTGGAATATGCCAATGATACCCTGCCTGCAAACAATACGGCCAATTTTGTGGTTGTCTATGTAGACAATGCTGCATTGGGTTACCTCGAACCCTTTACCAATCAAAAGTTTGATTCGACCTTATTGGTGGTTCGCCCCGATTCTTTCCAAATTGTTAGCATTGATTCAGAACCTTCCAATTCGGAAGCTTTGCTCATCAGTGGGGGAAAAGTGATCAATGACCAAGGAAGATTGATTCCATCCGTAAGCGGCACCATTGGGAATATGTTTTCATCCAATCCGAAATTCACTACGACACTTTATGCTTGCGTAAACACCGATAATCTCAAAAAGGCGTTTTTATCATTCGATTACATACAAAAAGTTGGAGACAATCCATTGTACGACTCTTTATTGGTCGAAATTACACGGGCAGCAGTTACGCGAGTAATATTCAGGAATAAAGATGGTGCTTCCATAGGCACACCCATCTATATTCAAAATGCTACCAAGAACTTACAGCTCAATCACTTTGAACAAGAAATCCCATTGCCTGGTGGGGCAGTTACCATTGAAATCGGCAATTTGGTCCTGGAAGGTCGGACAGATTCACTATCAAATAAAACAGACCTAAGCAAAGATTATATCCTAATAGACAACCTTAAAATTCATGGGGAATTGGTCGGCACCAATCAAACGGATCGTTCCTTGATATGGACCATATTGCCCAATCCGGTACAAGATGAACTATTAATCAATATTACAAATACGGATGCGCAATTGAAAAGCATAAACATTATGAATGTGGAGGGTAAAATCCTTTTCCACACAGAAAATCCCAATTCAAACTTGATCATTCCTGTAGGGCATTTATCTTCAGGAAGCTACATGGTAGAACTCATTTCAGTGAAGGGACAACGTTTGTATAAAAACTTTATCAAACAATAATCAGCATTTGAGTTGAGCGATTACAGATTGCTTGTCAATGCCAATTGCGCGTTGCAGGCAATCTGTAAAGTTTGAAAAACGGTCTAACTAAAATAGAGCCTTTCATTCCTATAGGATATTTGTATAAAACCTATACAATTTGGCAATCGTTTCAAAAAGATACTTGAAGTGATTTCTATACCATCCAGCAAATTACATCCAATTACCGATCAATTCTTCTAGCATAAATGCCAAACACTGCTGCATTGCCCTGCTTTCTCCTGTGAGCCAATACCTTCAATGGCTCGGCCTGAAATTGATCACTACCCGAAGGCAAGTTAATCATGGTACATCGTCCTGTAGGCTTCAGACATTGTAACATATGCCCGTTGATTTGGATGGAATCCAAGCGATCTTCTTCAAATGGTAATCCCAGTTCAACATACAAATTGGCCCGGAAGCGCATTGGATCGATCGAAGTTTGGAGTTCGTTGTTCAACCATCGTAGCGTTGCCAGGTTTACCATATGAATAGGGCAGGAGTCCTGAAATTGAATTTTCATGCTTCCCGTTTTAGGGCCATAGTGGTAGTGTTTTGTTCGATCTGGAGTGCCGACTATACAAACAGACTCATTGAGCAGGTTTGACAGCCAATCGGCCAATCCACTCAGCATGGTAAAGGCTTTTACTTGGATATTCCAAATGTTGACATGGATTGGGGATATCGGATCCGCATGTTTTTCAAAAGTGTATGAATCCGTGCCATGGCTCACTGTAAAAGAGTCCTCTTCAGCCCTAATCGTCAGACAATTGAGCTTCGGAAAGTTGCGTTGAGTGATGAATTGACCGTTGAGAGTGACAATCATCCATTTGCGATCGAAACGCAAACATTCCTCATCGAAAACCATTTCTCCCACCTTTAAAGGTGGCCCTGATTTAATTGGGTAGACATAGATATGGTCGGTATTCACTTGCACATGGTCCATGATATTCAAATTAAGCGTACCTTTACATCCCGTAACAAAGTAAAGGATTCATTTCATGACTGCGAAATACATTTTTGTTACGGGAGGCGTAACATCATCCTTAGGAAAAGGCATCATTTCAGCTTCGTTAGCCAAGTTATTGCAAGCCCGTGGGTTCAATGTAACCATTCAAAAATTTGACCCCTACATCAATATCGATCCAGGCACCTTAAACCCTTATGAACATGGGGAATGTTATGTCACAGATGATGGGGCGGAGACAGATTTGGACCTCGGACATTACGAGCGTTTTCTCAACAAACCCACCTCTCAATCCAACAACATAACTACAGGAAAAATTTATCAAACGGTCATCAATAAAGAACGGCAGGGTGACTATTTGGGCAAAACAGTCCAGGTAATTCCACATATCACGGATGAAATCAAACGAAGAATTTCTTTGTTGGGCGAATCCGGCTACCAAATGGTGATCACTGAATTGGGGGGCACGGTAGGAGATATTGAATCCTTGCCATATCTCGAAGCACTGAGACAATTCAGGATGGATATTGGACCAGAAAATGTAGTAACCATCCATCTGACGCTTGTTCCTTACCTGGCAGCAGCGAAAGAGCTTAAAACGAAACCTAGCCAACACTCTGTAAAAGAATTGCTGGAGGCCGGGATTCAGCCAGATATTCTGGTTTGCCGTACGGAACGCCCATTGACAGATGACATAAGGGCAAAATTGGCTTTGTTTTGCAACCTCAAAAGAGAAAATGTCATTGAAGCCATCGATGCCGATACCATTTACGATGTGCCGCTACTCATGTTAAAGGAGAAGCTGGACCTCCGTGTATTGGAAAAGCTCAATTTTCCGATCAAAGCGGAACCAGACCTCAAACATTGGAAAAAGTTTCTTGGTCAGTTAAAAAATCCAAGCGCTTCCGTTACCATCGGATTGATTGGCAAATACAATGAACTTCCCGATGCCTATAAATCCATTCACGAAGCTTTTGTGCATGCCGGGGCATACAACGAATGCAAGGTTAAAGTAATACCCATTCACTCCGAAGATTTGGAAAATGAAACGGATGTATTTAAAGCGCTGAAAGATTTGGATGGAATTCTGGTTGCGCCTGGCTTTGGTGAACGTGGAATCGAAGGAAAGATAAAAGCGATACATTATGCGCGTTTGCATAAAGTTCCCTTTTTTGGAATCTGTCTGGGCATGCAGTGTGCCGTAGTAGAATTCTTTCGCAATGTAGTCGGCGTCAACGAAGCTGCTTCTACGGAAGTAAATCCTAAATCTCCTCATCCGGTCATTGACATGATGGAGAATCAGAAAAAGATCAAAAACAAAGGAGGAACCATGAGGCTTGGTGCTTATGCTTGTAAGTTGATGGACAAATCTTTGGCGCGCAAATGTTATAAGTCGGAGCTGATATACGAACGTCATCGCCATCGTTATGAATTCAACAATCATTACCTGGAACAATCGCAAAACGCAGGACTGATCGCTACCGGCATCAATCCAGATCAAAATTTGGTTGAAATCGTGGAATTAAAAGACCATCCATGGTTTTTAGGTGTTCAATTTCATCCTGAACTGAAAAGTACAGTGGAATCCCCACATCCATTGTTTATTGGATTCATCAAGGCTTGCATGACTGGTAAAAAATGAATATCATTCTCAGGTGACTTTTAAGAAAAAAATTGAGCAACTGGACCGGCTGACTCCAGAAGAATTCAACCGTGTTCAAAAATTTCCATTGGTATTTGCCGCAGACAACATTCGCTCCGGACACAATGTGGGATCACTTTTCAGAACTGCAGATGCTTTTCGGTTCGAGTCGATTGTATTGAGCCCGTATTGCGCTAAACCACCCCATCCTGAGATCCTTAAAACAGCTCTGGGAGCGCACCAATATATCCATTGGGAAGGAGACTTGTCGCTTGAAACAAAGTTGCTGGAATACAAATCAAATGGATACATTTTGGTTGCTTTTGAGCACTGTTTTCAAAGCATCCCAATGCAACAATTTGAGGTTTCGAATCAAAAAAAATACGTATTGGTGTTTGGCCATGAAGTAGAGGGGGTCCGTGAAGAAATTTTAAGCCTGATGGATGTTATTCTTGAAATCCCTCAGTTTGGAGTTAAACACAGTCTCAATGTCAGTGTCGCAGCAGGTATTGCAGCATGGCATTTTGTAAAAGCCTACTTATGATCTAGCGACGTTTTTTCGTATACCAGGTATACTTCAAACCAAAATGCACACTTGAACCGCCTTCGCTACTGACCCAATCAGCAGGTACAGCTTCAAAGCCAAGTTGTTGTTGAAAATAGCGTGAATAGTATAAAAATGGGCTAAGGGTGCTATGGCGATTGATTCCGATATCCAGCCCGAGGCCAATTCCCAGCTGGTATTCAAATCCGCTATTTTTTTCAGCTTGGTCTTGATCCACTTTTTGGGTCAGATAATTTGCGGCAGGATATAATAACAAATGAAATCCCTTCTCAAACAACTCACCTTGTTTACTGAATGTTGGACAGTTGCAGTCACTGCCTAAATCCAAAATGTAAAAACTGATAGGAACAGCAAGTTGGATGCCCAATCGTTCGAACGAAAGTCCGTTTTGAAACTCACCTTTGCCATATTGAGGGTGCAAGCCTGGATTAAACGCGATCCGCACTTGCTTCAATTCCATATGGTAAAAACCTCCAGCTGAAAACTGTAGAAGTTTATTGGGTAAGAGGGTAGAGGCTCCGCTTTGCAATTCCTCAAATGAAAAACTGCCAGCTTGAACGGCAAAGCCAATTTGGCTTTTCACCGAAACTGAAGTGAATACACACAAAAGTCCTAAACAAAATTTCAAAAGCATAAGGATAAAACAGAAATTTTTAAGCTTTGTTATCTTTGCCGAAAGAATAATTTTGCGCACCAAATCGCATAAAACACCTGACGTTCAACTTGTTACGCTCGGATGCTCGAAAAATTGGGTAGATTCCGAAAACATCATCACGCAATTGAACCATCACGATGTCTCTGTTCAGCACAATGGAGACTACTACGGACCACAAACCGTGATCATCAACACATGCGGATTCATTGATCGTGCAAAAGAAGAATCCATTCAAACCATTTTGGAATTTGCCAAATTGAAAACAGAAGGAAAAATATCTACTTTGTACGTAACCGGATGTCTTTCTCAACGTTATAAAGACAAATTGGAAGAAGAAATACCCGAAGTGAATGCCTATTTCGGAACCATGGAAATGCCTGCCTTGCTTGCCAAGTTTCAGGTCAATTTCAAGCAAGAATTGCTTGGTGAACGCAACACATTGACTCCCAGCCACTATGCATATTTAAAAATTTCAGAAGGTTGCAACCGCACTTGCAGTTTTTGTGCTATTCCATTGATGAGAGGCAAACACAGCTCTGTACCCATCGAAGATTTGATCCAACAAGCCCGCCATTTAGCAAAACAAGGAGTTCGCGAATTAATCCTGATAGCGCAAGAATTGACCTACTATGGTTTGGACATCTACAAAAAAAGGAAACTACCAGAATTGTTGACGGCGCTCTGCCGCGTGGATGGAATCGAATGGATTCGTCTGCATTATGCCTATCCTTCTGGTTTTCCATTGGAAGTCATCGATCTCATGAAAAATGAACCCAAAATTTGCAATTATCTGGACATGCCACTCCAGCACATTGCAGATCCTGTATTGAAAAGCATGCGCCGCCAATTGACCAAAAAAGATACCTATGCGCTACTGGATGCCGTTCGCTCAATAAACCCAGCTATTCATTTACGGACTAGTTTTTTGGTTGGTTATCCCAATGAAACGGACGCCGATTTTGAGGAACTCTGCAGTTTTATTCGCGATGTCGAGTTCGAGCGGATTGGTGTCTTTACTTATTCACATGAAGATCAAACAAAGGCAGGTCTTTTGGATGACAGCGTCCCTGCAGAAATAAAGGAAGAACGAGCCAACATGCTTATGGAAATACAAGAGCCAATCAGTTATAAATTAAATCAAAAGAAGGTAGGTAAAACGCTCAAAACCTTGATCGATCGCAAAGAAGGCAAACATTACATAGGTCGGTCAGAATACGACAGTCCAGAGGTTGACAATGAAATTCATTGCGAAATTCCGGATTCTTCTTATATTCGGGTCGGCGATTTCGCCAATGTATTGATTCAAAAGGCAGATTCGTATGATTTATTCGGCTGCCTACACAATCCTGAAAAATTGTGAAAACATTTTCGACCTATTACCTCAGGCCCTATTTGCAATTTGCGCTTTGCGTATGTTTGTTTCTTGTTTCGTTGGTAGTGCTTGTCATTTGGTCATGGAATGCAAAATCAGCATTCAATAAATCGGAGATTTATTTATTTTCAACTTCTTTATTGTTCTTCTTCATCATTCTGAATTCAATCTTTGGAATGAATGCACACAACAGATTAAAATACTATCAGGAATCCATATTTTCTTATGGTTCTCTCTTATTTCTTTTAAATATTTTGAGTTACGCATATTCAGGAATCGCCATCCGCGATGCAGAAAGTTATTCATGGATCGTCATGGTATTGTCTATCGTATACATCGTTTTTTTAATCATCATCGCTTCGATTCGCAAAATTGTGGACATCGCAATGAAGCAACACAGTAAAACATTATGAAAATCAGTATTTACGCATTTGCTTTACTAGGGATTTTTCAACAGGTTTCTTGTCAACAATCCGGTAAAACTTCGATCACTTTATCCAAACAGTCAACGACAAGTAGCCATCCAGACACCACCATCTCAATACCAGCGAAAATTGAATCCATTAAATTATCCAATGACGAATGGAAGAATCAATTGGACTCGGAAGCTTACCATGTTTTAAGGGAGCATGGCACTGAACGCGCTTTTACAGGAACGTATTGGGACGAACACGAGTCAGGAGTCTATGTTTGCAAGGCTTGTAAATTGCCGTTATTCAGCGCGCAGGACAAATTTAATTCAGGAACAGGTTGGCCAAGTTATACCAAGCCCATTCGCAAAGACTTGCTCACTGAATGGTCTGACAATAGCTATGGGATGCGACGTGTTGAGGTAAAATGTGCGCGCTGTGATGGGCATCTTGGACACGTTTTTGATGATGGACCCGCACCCACCGGGTTGCGATATTGCATCAATTCAGTTGCACTCAATTTTGTGCCTAAGGCACAGATTAAACCTTAGCCCCCTCATTTAATTCAAGAATATACTTATTCTTTTTGCCATTTTCAATCAATAAATATTTTCCTTGCAACCAATCTTCTGGTTGAATCATGGCTTCCACATCGCTCACTTTTATTTTGTTGATGGCCACAGCATTCGCCTGCACCGCTCTTCGGGCTTCGGATTTGGATTGAACGATACCACCAAACGTGGTCATTAAATCCACCAAAGATTGCGGTTGCGATCTCAACGAAATAGGAACACTACAATGTGGAATTTCTGAAGCGAGTTGTTGAAAAGTTTCGGGCCGCATTTCCTTTAAAAATTCGTGGGAACAGTTTTTGTTAAACAATAATTCAGATACTTCCTGAACACTTCGAAATGCATCCTTGCCATGTAGTCGCAAAGTCATCTCCTCTGCTAACTTTCCTTTAATGCGTTGTGGATCCTCCGCATACGTGTTCTCCATTTCAAGAATTTCTTCCTGCGACTTTAAACTAAAATAACGCGTAAGTTTTTTCAAATCACTATCATCACAATTCAACCAAAATTGATAAAATTGATAAGGACTGGTAAATTGTGCATCGAGCCAAACGTTTCCACCTTCTGTTTTTCCAAATTTTTTACCATCTGACTTGGTAAGCAATGGTGTAGTCACAGCATACGCTTTGGCGTTTGGAATGCATTTTCCAATCAATTCAGTTCCCGAAGTGATATTGCCCCATTGATCAGATCCTCCCATCTGAATCCGGCAATCTTCCATTTGATAAAGACATAAAAAGTCATAAGCCTGAAGCAATTGATAAGAAAATTCAGTGAAGGAAATACCCGTTTCCATTCGAGATTTAACAGAATCCTTAGACATCATATAATTGACTGTCATGTGCTTTCCAACGTCTCTCAGAAAATGGAGAACATTCATTTCTTTGTAAAAATCAAAATTATTGACCCATATGGCTTTGTTGTTTCCTTCGTCAAAATTTAAAAACGTCCTCATTTGTTTCTCTTGAGCAGCCATGTTGGATTCGAGTTCATCAAGGGATTTTAACTCACGTTCCTTATCCTTTCCCGACGGATCGCCAACCCGGCCTGTTGCACCTCCCATGACCACAACCGGTTGGTGACCACAGCGTTGCAGGTGAATCAGGAGCATAATCTGCACATAATTACCAATTCCAAGTGATTTTGCAGTGGGATCGAACCCAATGTAAGCCTTACGGACACTGCTTTGCAAATACTCTTCCAATCCAGGAGTAAAGTCCTGTAGCATCGATCTCCAACGCAACTCTGTTAAAAAGTCTTTCTTCATCATATGGTAGGAAATTCAATAAGTTTGCAAAATTAAACCATTCGGCGTAATCTTGAGCTTTGATTGCGTATACAGCTTCCATGCAGTTTTATGATTTCATAGCCACGCGTTCATTTTCGAGTTTTAAAAAATCGTTCACTCGAAGCATCGTGCGATTGGCCATTGTGGCCACGAGCCTGAGTTTAACCGTCATGATTGTAGCCCAAAGTATATTCAATGGTTTTCAGGGTGAAATTGCTAAAAAGGTTTTTGGATTCTGGGGCCACATCCACATCACCGACATTCAAAGCAGCCAAAGCCTGGAACCCTATTCCATATCGTTTACCGATTCAATGCGATCGGTCATCCTTCAATCAGGTACGAAAAAAAAGGGTGATGCTTCCATTCAGCATGTACAGGCATTCATCATCTATCCCGCCATTTTGAACAATCGGGAATTATCAGATGGGCTTTTTGTAAAAGGTGTAGGGCATGATTTCAAATGGGAGTTTTTCAAGAATTTCCTAGTACATGGAAACATCCTTCCGTCTCCTTCAGACTCATCATATTCACGGAACATTCTAATTTCGGAAGAAACGGCCAAGAATCTCCAGCTATCTGTTGGGTCAACGGTTGTATTAAATCTATTCGTACAACAAGAAATTTTAAAAAGAAAAGTTACCGTATCTGGCATCTACAATACCGGCTTAGCAGAATATGATAAGAAGTTTGCCATTGTAGACATCCGATTATTACAAAAGGCTCTTGGTAAAAATGAAAATGAAGTATCTGGCGTTGAAGTATTTTGTAAAGATGTGTTGCAAGCTGACCAAGTCAATCAAAATTTATTTGAACATGTGCTTCCTGAAACATGGTATTCAGAAACCATTCGATTAAAGTTTCCACATATTTTTGAATGGCTGGCACTCCAGGATATTACCAAGTACTTTATTCTACTTTTGATTTTAGCGGTGTGCATCATCAATATGGCCACTACCTTAATGATTCTGATTTTGGAGCGAACCCATATGATTGGCGTATTGAGTGTACTCGGCATGAAGAAATGGGACCAAAGAAAAATATTTCTGCGCTATGCAGTTACCATCATCAGTTGGAGCCTTCTCATTGGAAACATCATCGGATATTCACTGATCCTTATCCAACATCATTCTAAATTGATCAAATTAAGCGAAGCAGATTACTACTTAACACACGCTCCTGTTGATCTCAATCCAATCCCGGTAATCGTACTCAATTTGATTTTTTTCATTGTCATATTAATAAGCCTTGTAATGCCAAGTTGGTTGGTTTCTTTCATAAAACCTGTAAACGCTCTTAAATTCAGATAAAATACAAATGCAATGTAGAAATGCATAGCATAATCCAATGCCAGCTAAGTACTAACACATATCGAATTTATGTTCCATGATTTTTACTGGAAATAAACACTCATTTAAGTAAAAATTTGGTCTGCTTTTTGCTACTTTTGTTGGTCGTATTAGACGTTTTCAAATCAAGTAGAAATGCCAGAAGATACAAACGCGGATGATTCGTTATTATACTTCCGGGACATCTTATTTCCAGGAGACCGACTCACTCGACAAGGCCTTCTGGATTGACCTCTCTCCGCCATTTCCGCCTGGAGAATTGGACAAATTTGCCAATACACTAGGAATTGAATCTGATTTCTTAACAGACCCGCTGGACATCGAAGAACGTGCACGTTATGAACGCTATGAAGAAGCGCGAAGCATTATTTTAAATACTCCAGTACTCAATGAAACGGAAAAGGAAAATGATCCAATATTCATTACTGTACCACTTGGTATCCTCATGTGGCAAAACAAAGTCATTACCATCTGTAGCGTTGAAAGTCCTGTCATTGAACGATTGCTGGATAACCGGGCCAAATCTGGTTCCATCATCAACGACACTCGTTTTATTCTTCAATTATTTGAATATACGGTCCGCCTCTTCTTGGAAGATCTCCGCAAATTAAACCTACGCAGAAATCTAATTGAAGATGAATTATACCATTCCAGCCGATCTGAAGAACTTCGCAGTTTGCTTAGAATTGAAAAATCATTGGTTTACTTTGTAAATTCATTGAATGCAAATGAATTGCTGAAATTGAAAATGAAAAGAACTGATTTTCTGAATATCAAATTCAATGAAGAATATTCGGAAATGTTTGAAGACATCATTATCGATAACAACCAGGCGAGAGAGGTCGCCCAACTCTATACCAACATCCTCAATGGAACGATGGAAGCATATGCATCCATCATATCCAACAATTTGAACAAATTCGTTAATAGGTTGACAGTCATTACAGTTATCCTCATGGTACCTACCTTGATTTCAAGTTTTTTTGGAATGAATGTTCCTTTGCCATTCAATTTAAGTAACTCCAATTTTGCCTTTTATTTATTGCTGTTTACTTCGGTCAGTCTTAGCTTGACGATTGCATGGATCTTCAAAGAACGAAAGTTCTATTGATCGCCATACTTTATTGCATACTTCACTGGAAACAGAAGATGGAACACTATTTACACGGTTACGAGCATGATGAACAGATCAGACTACATCGGCAAAATGCAGTCCTTGCTCCATTAATTTATCGCGGAATCAATTTATTGAGTACATCCAATTTATTGGAAGTGGGCTGTGGAACCGGCGCGCAAATATTGCATCTCCTCAATGAGTATCCAAATATTCACATTACAGGAATTGACACTTCAAAGGAGCAACTCGAAACTTGTCAAGAAATTTTATGTAAAAACCATATCTCTCCTAAGCGATACTACTTGCAATGGGTGAATGGCAAACACTTTCCATACCCAGATCAATCCTTTGATGTGGTTTTGTTTGTCTGGGTGCTTGAACATGTGAAAGATCCTACCATTTTACTACAAGAGGCTTTCCGGGTCCTAAAGCCTGGAGGATCCCTTTACATCACCGAAGTTTACAATGACAGCTTTCGATGCCACCCTCCAGAGCCAGATATCATGTGGTTTTGGACGGAAATGGAGCGATTTCAATCCAGCATTGGGGGGCAAGGTAACGTGGGCATTCAATTGGCCAATTTAGTGGAACAAATCCCTTATAAATCCCTATCCACATGGGCTGTTCCTGTTTTTTACGACCGATCCCAACCGGAGGCAAAGTGTACAATGTGGCAATATTGGATGGAATTAATGGAAAGCGCTTCCTCCCAAATGATCAAACACCAAGTCATCACCAAGCAACAATGGGAAAAAGTGGAATCAGCCCTTAAGAGGCAAAAGGAGTGCAAAACCTCCGTTTTCTTTTACAATTGGATCCAAGCACACATCACGCGTTAGATAAGGGTTTACCTTTAAAACAACCCATGAACATGTGCGCTAACCAGGTCTATCACTTGTCCTAAATGATCCGATTGATTGATAAAATCCAATTGGTCAGTGGGGATAACGATAACTGGACTGTGTTGGTAAGCATTGATCCAATCATCATACCGTTGGTTTAATTTTTTGAGGTAATCCAGGCTCATATTGCCTTCGTAATTCCTGCCCCTCATTTGAATATGGTTTACAAGGGTGGGGATGGAAGCTTTTAGGTAAATGACAAGATCAGGAGGCCTGATGGTGCTCATCATGATTTCGAATAGCGAAAAATAATTGTCAAAATCACGCTTAGACATCAATCCCATTTCATGGAGATTAGGAGCAAAAATATGCGCGTCTTCATAAATGGTCCTATCCTGGATAACGGTTTTCTCGCCCTTCTGAATGTCCACAATTTGGCGAAATCGCGAATTGAGAAAATAGACCTGTAAATTGAATGACCATCGGGTCATGTCGTAATAAAAGTCGCTTAAATACGGGTTGGTGGAAGTATCTTCATACAATACATCCCATTGGTAATGTTTACCAAGGATTTCACATAAACTGGTTTTACCACAACCAATATTTCCGGCAACCGCAATATGCTTCATAACACTTTCGAGGCTCCAAATTAATGAATCTTGTGAATTCATCGGCAAGAACCGTGCACTGGTCCTATAAGTTCCTGAGATCAGCTAAATCAAGCCGCAGAACTTGCGGATTTGCCTAATTTTACCCTGAAACAAGTGGTATGAGTAAACGCATCATTGAATTGGAGAATATTCAAAAAATTTACAAAATGGGGGAAGAAACCATTTCTGCCTTGCGAAACATCAATTTAATCATTCACGCAAATGAATTTTTAGCCTTGATGGGGCCTTCCGGAAGTGGAAAATCCACCCTCATGAACGTTTTGGGGTGTTTGGATAGTCCAACATCTGGAAAATATAGACTCAACGGAAAAGCGGTAGAAACCTTAGATGATGGAGAACTGGCAGAAATCAGAAACAAGGAAATCGGATTTGTTTTTCAAACCTTCAATTTACTTCCTCGGATGAGCGCTTTGGAAAATGTTGCAATGCCTTTGGTTTATGCAGGAAAAACTAAAACGGAACGAGAATCCATCGCAAAACAAAAATTGGAAGCAGTAGGTCTTGCAGACCGGATGATGCATAAGCCCAATGAATTAAGCGGCGGCCAAAGACAACGCGTAGCCATTGCGCGAGCATTGGTAAACAATCCTTCCATCATTTTGGCTGATGAACCCACAGGCAACCTGGATTCGAAAACCAGCGACGAAATATTGACCATTTTCAATCGGATCCATAATGAAGGAAACACCATTATTCTAGTGACGCATGAACATGATGTTGCCCTAAACGCCCACCGCATCGTTCGCTTAAAAGATGGGATGGTCGAATCGGATCAAATAACCAAATCATGAAAATCTATACCAAAACTGGAGATCAAGGAAAAACCTCTTTGTTTGATGGCAAGCGTTTATCAAAAGATGACATCCGGATAGAAGCATATGGAACCATCGATGAGCTGAATGCACATATAGCAATCTTGATCCAATACTGCCCTCAATCTTCGTGTATTCCACAACTCACCCACATCCAACAGATCTTGTTTCAATTGGGCGCTCATTTGGCCACAGAATCAGAAGAACACAAAAAAAAGCTACCGACCCTGAGCACAGATGAAATAACTTTATTAGAGCAATCCATGGACCAAATGGATGCTCAACTTCCTCCTTTAAAACATTTCATTCTGCCAGGTGGCGGACTTGCTTCATCCCAAGCACATGTATGCCGTACCGTATGCCGACGAGCAGAAAGACGGGTCGTTAGTCTCGCAGGAATGGAAGACATAAACCCATTCATTGTGATGTATTTAAATCGATTGTCCGATTATTTTTTTGTTGTATCAAGATGGCTATCCAAGGAAGATGGGCTTCCTGAACACTATTGGATTCCATGACCTGATCAAAGGTACCACGTAAGACGAATCCCCATTTAGCAATGTTTTAGGTTTTCATCGTACTGCGTCCTTCAATGTCCAAGGATACCTATTTGTAGGGACAATGTCTGCAGTTTGAACTGCAACAAAAACCTCGTTTTTGGAGATATAATTCCGTAAAAACCCAATTCCCATTTTCAATATAAAAATGGACCCCTTCTTCCAAATTCGTTTGGCTTAGGGTATCATTCGGAACGGTGCAGTTCGCTTGTTTCAATTGCAAGATTTGGTTTGAAGATCCAACATGCCGCATAGAGCACTGAAGTATAGAACAAGGTACCTAACAATTCTGTATTAAAGAATGGAATTGCAATGGTAAAACAAGTTGCCAAACCGCTTAAATCTTTTGAATAGGTGGTAGAATTGATCCATACCGCCAGATTGCTCAACACAAAAAACAACAGAGAAGATGCAACGGAGGCTGTAATTACAGATTTAGCTTTTGATGGTGAAAAAGATATCCTTGAATTTAGCATAAATACCGCTGCATAAATCAACAGTAGCCAATGAAAACCCGTGCTAAACCAACTGAATGCTTCCTTTGGGTACAACAAATTATTGATGAAGAGATCGGATATCCAGTAAGCTAATACATAAAATCCAAAAAACTTAACGCCTCGAATTGATGCTGCACCGAAAATTAGACATGCGATGGCCGCTGTAAAATTAGGTGCATGAGGCGCCAATCTGCTGATTATCAATACAAAAAGCAAAAAAAGCGTCCAAGTAAAGCGACTACGTATCCATTCCATACTTCAACAAAAATACATCAAATTTGTATTCTCCAGTACTTGGCATTCATTGCGAAAATCGAAGATTGGGTGAGTCTCCGTTCGGGATCTTATTTTGAATGTGCCGGCTTATATGATAAGGACCGCACTGTTTTAATTATTTTCGTTGGAGTATATCTGTTTATTCATTTCCTGTCATTTTCACTTTGGCACCTTTTTGCGCACCATGGAATGCATCCACCCACCAATGATTGGGATTGGCTCTTTAATTCCGTACCATATGGACTGAGCTTCCTATTTTTTTTGGCTTTATACCGCTGGATTTTTCAAACAAGTCCTTTTTTTGATCTCGTTAGCAAATCGTTTCAATGGCCCTTGCTTCTTCTCAATTTCCTTGCTGGAACATTGTTATGGTTTGTGTTGCAACGCCTTATAATGGGGACTTCAGCTTGTTTGGAACCGGCCTTTTCATTGAATTCGAATTTTCATTTATTAGGCATTGGGATTATGGTTTATGTGAAAACATTCTTTGAGGAACTTATTTTTAGAGGATTTTTGCCAAAATTTGTTTTCCGCGTATCGCAATCCCTCATCTTAACTTGGGTACTTCCTGCAGCTGTGTTTGCTGCCATCCACCTGGACAGCTTCAATGCCATTGACCAATCAACCATTTTATTGTTTGTTTACTATTTCATTACTGGAATGATACTTCAAGCATTCGCTGTCAGAAACAATGGATTGGAATCGCCGTTTGCTTTTCATTCGAGTCACAATTTGTCCGTATACCTGATCACGCGTTATTGCCAAGAACCAATCTCTGTATTCATAACTCCGACTATTTTTGCAAGAGAATTGTTATTGCTCTTATCTTGCACTGCAATTTTTTCTGTAATTTTTCACCAAAAGCGATCAGCCATTCATAAATGAGATTTCCTTGCATGAAAAAACTATTTATTGCTTTCATTATACTTTGGGCTCATTCGAAGAACGCATATAGCCAATTTTGCCCCTGGCAAATGAGTGCACGTTATGAAATCGACATTGACTTCAATCACCAAAACCATCAATATTCAGGCACTCAGAAAGTGGTTCTATACAATCAAAGTCCGGATAGCCTTACAGAAGTTTTTTTTCATCTTTATTTTAATGCATTTCAACCGGGCAGTGCAATGGATATTCGCAGCAGGAATTTACCGGATCCCGACCCGCGCATTGGCAACCGCATTTCAAAACTTGAACCTGCCGACATCGGTTACATGCGTATCCAATCCATAAAAAGCGGCAAACAGTTTTTACCATTTACCACACAGTCAACCTGGTTAAAAACTACATTGACCCAGCCTTGCTTGCCGGGTGACAGCATCGTATTGAATTTGGTTTTTGAAGCACAAGTACCTATTCAAATTCGAAGATCTGGGCGAAACAATAAAGAAGGCATAGATTACAGCATGGCTCAATGGTATCCAAAACTTTGCCAATATGATTGCGATGGCTGGCACCCAGATCCTTATATCGCAAGAGAGTTTTATGGGATATTTTCAAATTATTCAGTTTCCATACTGATTGATCAAAGTTTTTGCTTGGGATATACTGGAGTGCTTCAAAACCCTGGAAATGCAAATTGCTTGAAACCTAACCGCAACATAATTGACAATAAATTGAAGTGGCATATTACTGCGGAAAATGTACATGATTTTGTTTGGAGTGCTGATCGCGATTATGTTTTTGAAGTTTATAAAAGGAGCAATGGATGCACCCTTGAAACGGTTTACCAGCCAGATTCTAACTATATTGATGAATGGCAAGCACTTCCATCCATCATTGATTCTGCACTGGCTTTCATTGAATCACACTATGGCCCCTATCCATATCCCAAATTCGCAATCATACAAGGCGGCGACGGTGGAATGGAGTATCCGATGGCTACATTGATTACAGGAAAACGGCCTCTTGTAAGTCTGGTAGGGGTAACCATTCATGAATTATTACACAGCTGGTTTCATGGGATGCTTGCATCCAATGAACAACTTTACGCATGGATGGATGAAGGCTTTACTTCGTTTGTTGAAATTGAAACAATGAATTATTTAAGAAACAAACGACTCATTCCAGGCGAATACAATAATAAGCCCCATTTAGAAAACGTACGAAACTATTTGGCATTTCAAAAAACAGGATTGGAAGAGCCCATGAACACCCCTTCAGATTATTATTCTACCAATAAAGCCTATGGCATAGGGAGTTATGTTAAAGGTGCAATGTGCTTATACTTATTGAATCATATGATTGGGCATGAAAATTTTTCAAAGGGAATGTTGCTATATTACTGGCACTACCGATTTAAGCACCCCACACCCTCAGAATTTTTCAGGGTCATGGAAAAAGTATCAGGATTTGAATTGGACTGGTTTCAACATCACTTGGTGAACACCACAAATTACATCAATTATACCATAGATACAGTTTATACTAATAAAAATAAACTCCATATTGAATTACGCAATCAAGGTGCATTTCCCATGCCTGTGGAACTCCGCGTTGTCTTAACGGACAAATCTGAATATCTTTATTACATCCCTACAGATTTACAAATAGGCTTAAAAACATTTCCTGCCCAAAAAAATGTCTTTTATACACCGCCGTGGCCTTGGGTTCAGCCAACCTATAACGTCGAATTGGACCTCAAACAAAACAAAGTTTATTCCATTTCCATCAATAGGATGTGGGACATGCCTGATATTGACAGCTTTAATGATGAACTGATTTTTTACAATGAATAAATAAACTCCTGATGACAACCAAAGAATTTCTTTTGGCTCTGCCTGAAAAAGTTAACCTCAAGGCATTGGACGGAATGTCCACTTGTTTTCATTTTGACATGGAAGGAGAGGGTGGAGGACAAGTTTCCATTTTGGTGGAAAATGGAAAAATGATTTGCCTGGAAGGTCTTTCAGGTGAAGCCAATTGCCTCATTCGGGCGCATGCAGAGGATTTAAAAAAAGTTTTCAAAGGTGAATTGAATCCAATGCTGGCCATCTTAACAGGTAAAATGAAAATCAGTAATCAAACAGAGATGCTCAAATTTGCAAAATTGCTGGGTTGGATGTAAGGCATTGTAGTTTGGAAGCAATTCGATTCCACAAATTCTATACAAGAAACCTATAAGTCATGGTTTCATTTGCTGTGATACTCGATTTGTCAGAATTATTTTTGAAATTAATTTGGCAAATGAATGGATCAATGTTCTGCTTATTAAGCATTTTAGATTATTTAATAATGTCACTAAAACCTCCATACAATAGCCACCTGCCCAACAGGACAATGCGCACTGGAATTCAATTCAAAGCCTAAGTTTTTGGACACATCAAAATCGCTTAAATGTGCATCGACATAAGCTTCAATGCCTGTAAGTAAATAAACGACCACCAAACCAATGTAACTTAGTTGAAGGTTCCGGTCATAAAAATCACGATAACTATCAATCCCGGAAGTACTTAATATCCCCACAAATTCATCTTGTGGATCCATAGGGTTATCAATCCGTTCGTGCAAAGCTGCATTGTATCTTCTATATTGTTTTTCATTGGTGGAAATGAAGTAATACATAGCTCCAAATCCTGCATACACAATAGGTAACTTCCAATATTTTTTATTGTAAACTTGTCCGGCACCAGGAAGCAAAAGGGATAAGCCAAGTGCCTTACCTGGTCTTCCACTGAAGAGCACCGATGCTAAGCCTTTCTTGTTTTTTTCTTGCTTTGGCAAAGTATCCCTGATTTCCTGGGCATTTGCAATGGAACCAAACAAACACATCACCGCAATGAATAAATAGGTTTTTCTCATGATTCTTCCAATCGGTCAAGAATATCGTTCAATTGCTGATCATTTTTGAATCGAATGATGATTTGTCCTTCGCCGGTTTCTTTCCTTTGGATGCTCGCTTTGTATCCAAAAAACATGCTGATCTTTTTTTCCAACAAGTCCATTTGTCGATCTGCTTGAACGGATTGCACATTTACTGGGCGCCGAGCTCTTGAACGTGTGTATAACTGCAAGGCCTTTTCCGTATCCCGCACAGACATTTCCTTTTTTTGAATGTCTTTAAACAATTGGAGCTGGAGGACCAGATCGTCTATTCCAGCGATCACTCTTGCATGGCCCATGGTGAGTGTCTTATTTTTCAGTGCATTCTGTACTTCAACAGGCAACTTCAGAAGTCTAACGTAGTTACTCACCGTACTTCTCTTTTTCCCGACCCGGTCCGCAAGCTCTTCCTGGGTATATCCACATTCATCAGACAGTCGTTGGTAAGAAATTGCCACTTCAATGGGGTTCAAATCCTCACGTTGGATATTTTCTACCAAAGCCATTTCCAACATTTCATTGTCATCAGCCTGGCGCAAATAAACTGGGACTTCCTTCAATCCTGCGAGTTTCGAAGCACGATACCTGCGCTCGCCACTTATGATTTGGTATTGATCGTTTCCCGTTGGCCTAACAGTCAATGGCTGAATGATTCCATAGGTTTTAATGGACTCCGCCAATTCCTGAATACGCTCTTCATCAAATGCATTTCTTGGTTGTAATTTATTGGGATGAATTTGCTCCAATGGAAGCATGTTCACTGAGTTCACCCGGGTTGATTGTACATCTTCTACAGGTGCCGGATTTTCAGTATTGATGCTGGACAACAGTGCTCGCAGTCCTTTACCCAATTCATTTTTCTGTTTCATGCAAATCAACTTTATTCTTTCTCATAAATTCGTCAGCGAGGTTTAAAAAATTGTGGCTACCCTTGCTACTGGCATCATACAAAACCACTGGTTTTTTAACCAACGGGGCTTCAGATATTTTTGAATTACGGTGTATGATGGTATCGAATACAGGCAAATGGATATTTGCTTTGATGTCGTCAATGACCATGGTAGACAAACGCAACCGACGATCAAACATACTCAACAATACACCTTCTATTTTTAATTTGGGATTCAATACATTTTTCACCAATTCAATGGTGTTCTTGATTTTAGATAATCCTTCCAATGCGAACAATTCACACTGAACAGGAATAATCACGGAGTCTGCAGCAGCCAAAGCGTTGATGGTGATGAGTCCAAGAGATGGCAAACAATCAATGAAAATAAAATCAAATTGCTCTCTTACAGGATCCAACACCCTCTTCAAAACCTTTTCTCTATTTGGCATATTGACCAATTCAATGTCTGCCCCTACGAGATCAATGGTCGATGGCAAAACGAACAAATTGGGCGTATCGGTTGCCACAATTGCTTCTTCCGCAGACACTTCGTTGATCATGCAATCGTACAAACTGGGCGTCGTAGCATCTGTAATCACACCGGTACCCGAACTGCTATTGGCTTGCGGATCTGCATCGACCAATAAAACCCTGTGTTCCAATATAGCAATGCAAGAAGCAAGGTTAATGGCCGTAGTGGTTTTTCCGACACCCCCTTTTTGATTTGCTATCGCGATAATTTTTCCCATCAGAATGTATAGTGATTGTTGATTTCAGGAATGATGATGTGTTTTCCGGCAGCTTCAAATGCAGAACGAACTTTTGGCGCATCTATTTCAATTGGCGGAAATGTATTGAAATGGCAGCCAACAATATGTTTGCATTGAATGAAATCGGCTGCTATGATGGCATCTTCATAACCCATGGTAAAATGATCTCCTATGGGCAAAATGGCAAAATCAAGTGGCGGACAAAGTCTGGGTATCAATTGCATATCCATGGTCAGAGCAGTATCGCCCGCATAGTAAAATGAATGGTCCTTGTTGTAGATGCAAAAACCCACTGGATTGGCACCGTAAGTACCGTCCGGCAAAACACTGGAATGTACGGCATTTACCAACTTCACCCATCCAAATTCAAATTCCTTCTTACCTCCCGTATTCATCGGAATTCCTGACAGCCCCTTTGATTCAAACCAACTCACAATTTCATAAGTGCTGATTATCTGTGCCTTGGAAGCATTTGCTAAAGTTATAGCATCCGCCATATGGTCTCCATGTCCATGCGAAATCAAAATATAATCTGGCTTTATGTGGTTCATTGCCACTTGACTAGCCTTCTGGTTTCCTGAAATGAATGGATCAAATAACAAGCGTTTCCCCTTCAATTCGACCTCAAAACAGGAGTGCCCGTAATAGCTTAATTTCATCAGCAAATTTTCCACAAACCTACATTAAACCGGGGAAAAATGACCAGGAAAGGCATTCCTGCAGGGTCCAAAGTTACATTAGCAAAACTTTTTCTATACAAACCCTTTAGCTTTGTTGTCTGTACCATTATGCCTTTTCGCACGATTACGCTCTTTAATTCCCTTGGTTTGCTTTGCGCATTAACCTTTGGCTGTCGCCAAGAAACACACGTCAGCCAGCTGAATCTTCCAGTTTTTCATTACAACCAACCCACGCCCATCAGTTCGCTGGATCCAGCTTTTGCTAAATCCCAAAACAACATTTGGGCTGTTAACCACTTGTACAATCAATTGGTCGGATTGGATGATTCATTGCAGATTGTTCCAGAATTGGCAACGCATTGGCAAATCTTGGATAGCGGAAAAGTGTATAGGTTTCACATGCGAAAAAATGTCTTGTTTCATGCGGACTCCTGCTTTAATCCGCTGAGCACCAGACCACTCATTGCTGCTGATGTGCAATTCAGTTTTTCAAGACTACTGGATAAGTCTCTGAATGCACCAGGTTCTTGGATTTTTGCCGGTAAAGTCGATACGATCAATCCCTTTCGCTGCATGGGTGATTCCATTTTTGAAATACACCTTTTAGAGCCTTATGCGCCTTTACTTCACCTGCTCACGAATGCATATTGCAGTGTGTATCCTCCGGAAGCAGTCCAATTATATAAGCAAAACTTCGGCAAACATCCAGTAGGTACCAATGCATTTTTTCTTTCGAAGTGGCTGGGCAAAAAAGGAATGTTTTTTACCAATTTTCGCGACTGTTTTAAACCTGCTCCACATCTTCAGGGCATTCGCATTAGTTTCATGGAAGATCGAAACACAGCTTATCTAGAATTTGTTAAAAATGGAATCGATTTTTTTTCAGGCATATCTTCTGGCTTCGCTCATGAGATCTTGCAGTCCGATGGGAAGCTAAAACCTCATTATTCCAATCAATTCAACCTGTTGAAGGGTGATTTTCTAAATACTGAATACATTGGCATCCATTACAAACAACTCCCATCGAATCATCCATTGCGTAGCAAGGATTTTAGAAAAGCCCTCAACTATGCAATAGACCGTCAAAAATTGATTCAAAGATTGCGTTATGGCCTGGGTACCCCAGCAAATTCAGGATTCATACCCAAAGGATTGCCTGCGTATGACCCAACAACAATTACCGGCTATACTTTTAATCCAGATCTAGCCAAATCATTGCTCAGACAAGCTCAATACAACGCTGCCGATCCAACGCATCATCTCATTTTGAGTACCAACAAAGACTATGTCGATCTGATGACTTTCATTGCTAAACAATGGGAGGAAATTGGCGTTTCGGTATCCATCGACCTGGTTGAAACAGCCACTTTGCGGGAAAAAATGCGGTCTGGCTCCGTATCATTGTTTAGAGCATCGTGGATTGCCGATTTTCCGGATGAAGAAACATTTTTAACCGTGTTTTATGGAAAAAATCCTGCGCCCCCGAATTATACGCGATTCAATCATCCGCATTACAATACCCTTTATGAAGAAGCGATCAAAGAATTGAATCATCCGCTCCGGGTAAAAAAGTACCAACAATTGGATCAAATACTGATTGAAGAATGCCCGGTCATTTTCTTGTTTTACGATCAAACAGCTTGGTTTGTTCAAAAACATGTTTTGGGGCTTCACACCAATCCAATCAATGAACTAAACTTGACACCCGTGAATGAACAATGACAGACTAATTGCTACGTACTGTTAGATAATGAATACAGCTCAAAACAATCATGTGGTGGGAGCATCCAATGCAATAACTTTTTCCTGATTTTCGAATGTTTGCTACCTATTTAATACTAAATAGCACGCATCATTGAGCTTCACGTTCCTTGTGGACTCACATGCAAATAAATGGACAATTAATTACATCGTAATCTACTCCGTTGAATGTCCTAATCAATCTCCACAAACCTTAATGCATTGTGTAGTCCCATCGTAGAAGGTTAAATTTATAATAAAGATACCAATAGGACAATCCGATGGTTGCAATTCCAGCAGGTTTAAAGGTTGCTCACGAAAACATTTCTGAGTTAAACATTGGCCCATCGAATTGATCATTTGATAAGCCACCATGGCTTTCGACGATTGAACAACCAATTGATCTTTTGTTTGGCGCAGGTTTATTGCAGCTGGATGAGTCGAATTATTGTTTGCAAGACCTATGTTGGCTATGAAGTCCTGGCAAACCCATTCATGCACAAAACCATCTTTCACTTCAAGCATGAGAGGATCTCCTGAATGACTCAAAACACTCAATATAGGCTGACTCACATCCAAATCATGGTGAGCATTGTCGGTTATGATTGCTGAAATCCTAATGGTGCTTTGAGTGGGATCGATCAAATACATCTGGTCAAGTGACGCTTGTTTAGTAAAACAATCAACAATGCGCCCATGATTTTGCTTAAGTGCCAATTGAAATCCTTCCAGTTTGGCTGGCTGTGATAAATAGTATTGATGCTCATACAAACCGTTCGGTTGATGAATGGATCTGGAATTCAAAATGACCGTGGATTGCTTCCGGGTATCGATGTTTGAATTCCACAATACATTTGAACCCGTAATGTCGCCGAATTTTCCTACTCCAAATTCATTGACTTTACTTTTATCAATCAAGTCTTTCACCAGTACTTTGTTATTGAAGTCCCAAGGATTTTTGGATTTTGGATTGTGCATGACCCCAAATTGCTGAGGCAATTTGGAGAAACGCGCAGTAACGCCAAGAATCAATTTACGGATTTCAGCAACATCTGCAGCAGTAACAGAGGAAGAATTATTGACATCTGCCAACATGGATTGCAAATTATTCAAGGTATCTAATTTCAAGATATGCCGTTGGATTTTGACAATATCGGCGGTGGTGATTCCATTCACTGGATCATCCTGCTTGTTGATATAAGCCGTCACATACGTTTCGTTTAAATTAGAAGGCAGCGAAAATTGGCATTTGTAAATTCCAGAGTCCAAAGCATTTGAATTGTTTCCATTCAAATAATCGACCAATAAATACCCATCGGGTTGAATCTTGGTAATGGTTTTTACATGAAAAGAATCTTCACATGTTTGCCCACCGCCTCCGCCGCCATTCACTTTGCGAAATGCCCTGTTGATGGCAGTATCCAAAGCATAAGGATTCCCTCCACTAAGCGGAACGTTGTAATCGACATCCCCATTCGGTGCAATGACCACAAAAGTGGGCGTACCATACCAGGTTCCAAAGGTTCCACTTTTATAAGGACTAAGCGCCGCTTGTGAACCTCCATCAGATCCAATGCCTGGGAAAGTAAATCCTTTGGATTGGTGATATGATTTGACACTGGCATTTTTGTCGCTGGTGAGTGTGGTGATTTGAAAAAACTCCACATTGCCGGCGCCAGAACCATTCCTGGAATAGGCCTGCTGTACATATGGAGCGACCGATGCGCAAGGAGGACAACCGATGAAAAAGAACTTTATCACGACCACTTTGTTTTTGTTGAGGTAATCGTCATAAAGCTTGTGTGTCTTGTTATTAAAATCCGTCACAGTGAAATCCGGCGCCTTCTGGGCATTTAGATGTCCCTCTGCGGTCAACAAGAAAAGTCCAAGGCATAGTACTTTTGTGATCTGCATAGTTTTTTGTTCAAAATTATTCATAATACCTTAAAATTCAAAGCTTTTTGTCAAAGAAAATAATAATTCATGATTTAGGAAACATTCCATTCAAACAGGCTTGGCATTTACAAACCACGCTTCACCAAGAATTGATTGCCTTAAAAAGGGCAGGTGATTCGGGAAATTCCTTCAAAAATCATACCCTTCTGCTATGCGAACATCCTCATGTTTTTACCCTCGGAAAATCAGGAGACATCAAAAATCTATTGCAGCCAATGGATAAAATGCATGAAATCAATGCAGAATATCACGAAATCAACCGGGGAGGGGACATTACCTATCATGGACCAGGACAACTGGTCGCTTATCCAATCTTGGATTTGGAGCATTTGTTTACAGACGTACATCGGTACATTCGCAGTTTGGAAGCAGTGATCATTGCTGTGTTGACTGACTTTGGAATCCAGGCAGACAGGATACCTGGACTAACGGGTGTTTGGATTGACTTACAATCTCCCAAACCCAGAAAGATTTGTGCAATTGGGGTTCATCTCAGCCGCTGGGTGAGCCTTCATGGTTTAGCGTTTAACGTAAATCCAGACCTCACTTATTTCCGATACATCATCCCATGTGGCATACAACCAGATGAAAAATCGGTTACATCCATGCAACAAGAACTGAACGTTCCGGTAGAAATGATGGATGTTAAAAATTCTTTCATTAAACATTTTTTAAATACATTTGAACTTGAACAAGTATCATGAACGAAAGCAAAAAAGTTTCAGAATCAGTTATTGAGATGAATGAATTGGTTATGCCCAACGACACCAATATTTTAGGCAATCTGATGGGCGGCAACCTCATGCGTTGGATGGATATTGCTTCTGCCATATGCGCAAGTAAACATTGTGATTCTTACGTGGTCACTGTATCCGTAGACCATTTGAGTTTTCATGAGCCTATCAAATTGGGAGATGTCGTCAACATCAAAGCACAAGTGACGCGCGCATTCCATACCTCCATAGAAGTTTACCTGGAGGTGTTTACCAGAGGAACTTTACAAAGCAAGACACGCAAGTCAAATCAGGCGTTTTTTACCTTTGTTGCTTTGGATGAGCGCACCATGAGACCCAAAGACATTCCGCAAGTCATTCCGGAATCCGAAGCAGAACAAAAATTATATGATGAAGCGGTCGTCCGCAGAGAAATGAGACTCGTACACAGTGGCCGCTTAAAACCATCGGAAGCTACACAATCAAAAGATTTTTTAAATACTTAACCTCTTTCTGAAATGCGCTTAATATTGATTTCAATCTTTACTTCAGTAATCGTGTTGATCGGTTTGGCAATGCTGAAGACTTTTGCTCCCGCAAAACCAAACATTCATTCATCACTTGAAAACATTCCTCCCGATGATCTATACTTGCTGGATAAATTTGGAGAACCCGATGCGCAGTTCATCAGCAAGGTAGAACATGAAATTGCTTCATTCAAAAGGCAAATGTATGTTTTAAGAAATCCAGATGTCCTGTTCCCTGGTCAATGGGCCACGCAAGGTCCAGGAAATTTAGGAGGCAGGGTCAACACCATCGCGGTTCATCCCCAAAATGAAGACATCCTATTCATAGGATTTTCACACGGAGGGGCTTATCGCTCCCTCAATGGTGGACTGAATTGGGAGCCCGTATTTGACGGGGAAAGCTCTTTGTATGTAAGTGACATTGTATTTGATCCTAAAAATCCAAATACCTTGTATTTAGCCACTGGAGATCACAGTGGTGGATATTATTGCGGTCAGGGAAATGGCGTCTATAAATCGACCGACCTCGGTAAGACTTGGAAGTATTCGGGACTCAAGGACACTCGTGTAATTTCAGAATTGGCCGTTGATCCGCAACAGCCCAACACGGTATACGCCGCATCCTTGGGGTACAGTTACGCAAAAAACGAACACCGCGGTCTATACAAATCCACCGATGGTGGGGTAACGTGGAACAAAGTTTTTTACCTCAATGATTCGACGGGAATAACTGACCTCGTCATGCATCCTAACAATCCAAATATCCTTTTTGTAGCAAGCTGGAACAAGTTAGGCACCAACAACCGTAGTTTTACCGTAGGGCCTGACGGACAAATTTTCCGATCAATGGACGGAGGCAATAACTGGAGCAAATTGACCAATGGACTTCCATCCGATAGCATCAATGGACGCATTGCCCTGGCCATTTGTAAGAGTCAGCCAAATGTTTTGTATGCCCGATACGTCAGAACTTTTAATTGCAATCGTTCGGTTTCAAACAATCTTTATGGAATTTATAAGACCACCAATACGGGAGATAGTTGGACGGATTTGCAATGTGTAAATGACAGTTCAGGGCTTAGATGCAATGAAATGGGTGGTTTCGGATGGTATTTTCACAGCATTGAAGTCAATCCAAACGATCCTAACGACCTTTTCGTTTTAGCTGTTGATTTGTTTCGATCAAAAGATGGTGGAAAGTCCTGGGCACCTGCCGATTTCGCTGCCGGAGGAGATGAAGTGCATGCAGACAAACACGATCTGGTATTCCTTAGCAACAATGATGTGCTGCTAGGAACCGACGGTGGGTTGTACAAATACCATGAAGACTTGGATAGTTGGGAAGACATCGAGGACATTGCTACCAACCAAATCTATCGCGTAGCATACAACCCTCACCAATCTGAATTGTATTACGGCGGATTGCAAGACAATGGATCTACTGGAGGAAATCAATTGATGATCGATCAATGGGAACGCATTTTTGGTGGAGATGGTTTTCAGATGGCATTTAAAAATTCTGACCCCAACATTTATTACGCAGAATACCAAAACGGTAATATCTACCAATACTATCAAAATGATTGGAGACCTTTCACCAAAGGAATCGGAGGTTCAAGGAATTGGGATTTTCCCTACATGATCTCAAAACATGATGATGCAAAACTATTATGCGGTTCGACTGCTGTCTATGCCAATTTTTCAGATACATTGGCAGGATGGGTCAGCATCAGTCCCAATCTGGTGGCCAATGGAAAATATCCTTCAAGATCAGGGCCCACCATTTCCACGATTGATGAATCCCCATTGGATAGCAATATCATCATTGCCGGCACAGTGAATGGAAATGTGTGGGCAACGGACAGTTTTAATAGGGGATGGAAGAATATTTCGACCAATTTGCCAGGTGGATACATAACTTCCGTAAAATGCTCACACTACAATAAGAAATCGTACTATGCCACATTGAGTGGACATCGCGGAAATGATTTTGACGCTTATATCTACAAAACGGAAGATGGAGGAAATACCTGGATCAGTATTCAAGGAGATTTGCCCGAATTGCCGGTTTATGATTTATTCATACTTCCCGGCCACAGAGACTCCATATTGATTGTAGGCAACCACATTGGCGTGTATGCATCCAACGACGGTGGATCTCATTGGAAAAGAGTAGGGGACAACATGCCATTCATTGAAGTGGTTGATCTTGAAATAAACGACCAAGAAAGGACATTGATTGCTGGAACATATGGTAAATCCATCATGACCTTCCCCATCAAGAATCTGGAAAAAGAGATTGTTTCCAACCGTGACTTAACAACTACTTTTCCATTGTCCGTTTATCCGAACCCAGCGCAAGAACAACTTACAGTGAACTGGAATAATGGCCAATCTCGCTCCGCAAAGTATTCCATTCGTTCATTGGATGGCAAAATTTTACAAAGCGGCATGCTGGATAATAAAACAAACACCTTACCACTACATAATCTACCAAAAGCTTGTTTGTTCTTGCAAATTGAAGGCATCAAAGGATATCAGAAAATTGTTAGAATCTGATTAAAACTGCCTTCGGACAAACCATCAATGAAAATGGTAAAGAATAGTCGCTAATAAAAAAGTGGTTCATGCCATTTACGTGTGGATATGAAGTTTCAAACATTTAAGTTTAGAAGTGTACAGGAGTTTTTGGATTATCTTCCCTCTGAACAACTGGATATTGTAATTCAACTAAGAGACTTGATATTTGAAACCTTGCCAAATGTAAAGGAGACCTTGGCATACAATGTGCCATTTTATAGACTCCAAAAACGAATTGCATTCATTTGGCCCGGGGCCATTCCGTGGGGAAAACACACAAAACCAGGAGTTGAGTTGGGATTCACGCTCGGCTATTTGTTACCCGAAAACAAGTACCTGAATAAAGGAAACAGAAAAGAAGTGCACATCAAAACCATGTATACTGTAAAAGATATAGAGGTAGCAACAATTCGACAGTTACTCCTGCAATCTGCAGAATTGGATCAACTAAAAAATAATATTTAAAATCTGCTTTGGTTACTTGGTCGCTGTATAACATACGCTTCTCAACAAATCAGTGATCCGACAGAAAACAGAACTTACTTCCGTCCGGTACGATCGACCAGAGTTGCACTTCCTTGTTGGGTACTCATAAGCAACACATCCTGTATATTCACATGAGCCGGTCTGCTGGCAATGAAGTAAATTGTCTCGGCTACATCTTGTGCATTCAAAGGAGTAAAATCGCTATAAATATTCGCTCGCTCCTGGTCACCATCAAAGCGATTGATTGCAAATTCAGTTTGTTCAACATGTCCAGGCGCTACCTGACTAACGCGTATATTGTATTTGTACAAATCTTGACGCATTGCCTTGGTCAACGCATCCACTGCAAACTTTGTGGCACAATATACATTCCCTTTTGGGTAAACTTCTTTTCCAGCTGTAGAACACACATTGATGATGTGCCCTTCATTTCGTTCGACCATATCCGCACTGATCAAACGTGTAATATAAAGCAGACCTTTGATATTGGTATCAATCATGGTTTCCCAATGGTCTAGATTGCCTTCATGGATAAAGTCAAGCCCTTTTGCCAAGCCTGCGTTATTGATCAAGATATCAACATGCTTATCCATACCATTCAATTGATCCAAGGCAGTTTGTACGGCTTGTGAATCCCGAATGTCAAAACACAACAAAGTTATCTTGGTTTGGTCTTTTAATTGACTTTCCAATGCTCGAAGCAAATGTTCTCTTCGCCCACATAAAATCAATTCCTTTACACCACGCAATGCAAATAATTTAGCTGTTGCACAGCCTATTCCTGAACTGGCCCCTGTTATCAGAACTGTTTTTCCTGTCATTGCTTCAACCATTGTATGTTCTGCCAGAATACTTTTGAATACTCTTCAAATTTTGATGTTGCAGGTCCATCAAACCCTGTATGAACTTTGACAATTTCATTTTTTTCATTGATGTATAACAAACTTGGATAGGCCATGATTTTACTAATTTGAGGAATCACGCGAGAAGCACTGTCCCGATTAGCCAAACCTCCCCACGCAATATCATATGGTAATTCAAGTTTGTCGCGATACTCGCGAATCCGCTGCATCGCTTTATCTTTTTCCTTGTGCCGTTCAAAAGACAAACCAATGACTATGATCGAATCTTTCAACAAGGATTGATGATTTTGTTTAAGAAATCTTGCTTCATCCAAACAATTAGGACACCATGAACCCATGATCTGGACCAATTTATTTTTACCCTTGTAAGGCGGTTTTCGAAAATCGATCAACTTGCCTTCGGGCGTTTCAAAACCGAATGCAAAAGCTTCCTTCCGGATTACCGTAGAAATAGAATCAGGATCTCTCAGAATGCCCGTTAAAACCTTTTTAGCGATCCAATTCGTTTTATAATGAATACCCGAAAAAAATAATCCATTCATTGAATCACCTATTATTTTCGCCGTAAATAGAAAAGCATGTGCGCCATCAAAGCATGAAAGAAAAAGTTCGTCGTCGATCACTTGTCCATCTAAAAAACGGTAGTCACCAGTTTCTGTTCTGAAAGTACCGGAAATGCGATCCCTTTGTTGTTTAAATTCACCTACTGCATCGTAAGCATCACTGCTGTCGGTCGAGAAAATGGCTTGATAGGTTCCTTCAATTGGAAGAATACGGTCTAACTGAACGGCTTTTCGGAAACGATGGTTTTGACCGTAACGCGCCTCAAAAGGCATGGCATAGCCCGGTTTGTCAAGCACAAACCAATGTCCTTGCATTTTGTTGGCTTCAAATATCCCTTTTAAGCATGCATCATAAGGAGTCAATTGCACATAAAAGGTATCGTCTCCTGTGTTCACGTTTCGTCCTGTGCGTACATCGTTGAATACCATCTGCTCTACACCATTGAAAATCGTCATCGTTTGTTTTCCATCAGGCAAGGTGTTGATTTCAAATTGAAAGGGAACAGCGGTCGATCGCATTTCAAAATCCACATCTCTCTTTACAACTTTTTTTCTTCCTTCCGTAACGATCAAATCTTGAAACTGGTTGATGAACAATTGTCCACGCCATGGACCCGGAGCCAATCCTTCATATGGATGTGGCACCCTTACACATGAACCCAAGAAAAACCACATCAGGCAAACCAAGCCGAACGCATGCTTAGGTATCAATGATTCATTTACTTTCATTTATTGCATTAAAAAAGAAAATTATTCAGATTTTTCACCAACAAATTGCTGTTCCTTATTCCTGAATAAAATATTAAACGTTGTTAAACTTCCATAAATCCGCGTGATGTATTGTTGCAAATTCACTTTATCCTCATCGTCGAGTTTGCTGCTATTGATTCGTTGCTCCATAACACGCAACCGGTCTCTGACCATGACAATTTTATGAAAAAACTGGTCAATCGGGATTTCCTTCTCTTTTAAGCCTGCCTCACCGGGTTTAAGTATCATCAAGCCTTGCTTCCATTTATCGCCCAATGGAACCACTTCCGTAATATCCGACCATGCTCTCAAAATTTTAGCCAGTGATTTCTCTGCTTCGTTGAAACTGATCGCTTCTTCCGGCTCAATACGTTCTGTAATTTCCAATTGTTGGTAGTCTTTTCCAACGAGTTTGATACCAAATTGAATAAAACAAACTTTGTACGCTGCAACATCCACATGGATTACTACACCATCACCAAATGCAGGGTGTTTGACCCTGGAACCGACACCTAATATTTGATCACTTGCCATGTTATGAATTTAGAGCAAATATATTTGAAATAGGATAAAGCGTTTACTTTTTTACAGCCAATGTCATTTCGCGTTTACCAGGAGGTCCTGGCAGAATCTCCACACCGAATCCAGTGGATTTTAGCATTCTCCGGTAGCTTCCTTTTGCACAGTAGGAACTGATTAAACCCCCAAATTTCATTCGTTGATGCAAGCGATGAAGCATGTATTCAGTCCAAAGTTCCGGCTGTGTGCTGGGCGCAAAGGCATCCATAAAAACGATGTCAAAATCCATATCAGATTCCCACTGCAATGCATTTACCAAAGACTTGTGGAGATAAAAATGGCTACTCAATGCAATGCTTTCATTCCAAGCACAAAGGTGTAAATCTGCAAAATGGATGGAATCTTGTGGAAGCTCAATCAATGAAGGATAATTGAGTTGTTCCCATAATTCCTTGGGTAGTGGTTGATTTTCTATAGCCACATAACGGATGGTCTTTCCCTCCTTTTGATGTGCCCATCCTGCGCTCAAATATGCATTGAGGCCAGTTCCAAATCCAATTTCAAGGACATCTATATTTTTTAAATGGGAGGAAAGTCGATCCAACCCATTTTGCATGAACACATGCTTGCTTTCGGTAAGAGCTCCATGCAAAGAATGAAAATGGGCATCGCATTGGTCATCGTATACGGTATCCGAACCGTCATTAGTACAAACTATTATTCGCATAAAATAAAAAACCAGTCCCTGAAAGGAACTGGTCTAATGTGCCACAAATTATCTTCAATTAAAAAAGAAACGTCAATACATTGAGTATTTGTCCACAAATACCGTGAACACCCTCAACCACAGAAAAATCATAAGGACATCCGTAGCCTCGGCTACAAGAAGTCAGGGTGATGATTGACAATGCCCCGAAGATCAACCACCGATTTTGATTTTGAAATTTTCTCATATACTGCAATTTTATACTTCGATAACGGCTGCAAAGATAAAATATTATCATTTAAAATCTCATTAAGTTTACCCCACTAAATAATGAAATGTTAATGAGCAGGGTACATTTTATTGCCATTGGTGGAAGTGTAATGCATAATTTAGCCTTGGCCATGCATGAGGCTGGACATCAGGTCAGTGGCAGCGATGACCAGATTTTTGAACCAGCCAGAAGCCGATTGGAAAAAGTTGGATTATTGCCTGCGCAAGAAGGGTGGTTCCCCGAGAAATTGTCAGAAAACATTGACCTTGTCATTTTAGGAATGCATGCCAAAAAAAACAACCCTGAGCTTGACCATGCCCTGAAGCGTGGGATTCCGGTTTACTCGTTTCCCGAATTCATTCAAAAAGCTTACCATGATAAGTTTCAAATCGTGGTAACGGGCAGCCATGGCAAGACCACTACCACATCCATGCTCATGCACATATTTAAATCCCTTGGACTTCGATTTGATTATTTGGTAGGATCGCAATTGGAAGGATTTAACAACATGGTGAGTCTGACTGATGCACCCTATGCAATCATCGAAGGCGATGAATACCTTAGTTCCTGCCTAGATCCTTCACCTAAATTCATGCATTACCAACCTTCCATATTGATCATTACGGGCATTGCTTGGGACCATTTCAATGTTTTTCCAACGTTCGAGCAATACCTTCAAGCTTTTCGTGATCGAATCGCCCTTTGCAGAGAAAATGCAAGGCTTATCTATTTCAAAGAGGATGAACATTTGCAGTCCATGATTGCAAATACCACCCTTCAAACCATAGCCTATAGCGCAGCACCAACAGTTCGCGCTGGAAATGATGTAAAACTTAGTTGTGGAGAAAAACAAGAGTCCTTGTCCGTTTTCGGTAAACACAACATGGAAAACATGCAAGCAGCCATTGAAGTGACAAAAATTTTGCAGTTGGACCAATACCTTGTTTGCCAGGCGCTGGGCAGTTTCAAAGGCGCGTCCAAGCGTTTGGAATTGATCCATTCGGATGCAAAACACAAAGTATTCAGGGATTTTGCTCATGCTCCTTCAAAATTGCAAGCAAGCTTGAATGCCCTTCGTGAGCATTTTCCGCATGCTAAGATTATGGCGGTCGCCGAACTCCATACTTACAGCAGTTTGAATCCTGATTTTCTTCCACAATACCAACATACGACCCAGGCGACGGACTGCCTTATGGTTTACTACGATGCTCATGCACTTCAAATTAAACAAATGGCAGCCATCCAACCCGAAGACATCACACGTGCATTTCAGCATCCGTGTATGGAGGTCTTCACAGATCCGGGACCAATGCAAACAACAATCGGTTTACGCATCGAGGAATTCGATGTGATTGTATTTGCTGGTTCTGGAAATTTTGGCAAAATGGATCTAAAGCAATGGTTCGATTGATCGCCGGTTTGCAATGCTTGAATAATCCTTACTTTTGCATTTCAAAATCAATATGAGCCGAATCATTACATTACGCGATGCCTTGAGGGAGGCCATGTCGGAGGAAATGCGCCGAGACCCCCATGTATTTCTCATGGGCGAAGAAGTGGCCCAATACAATGGGGCATACAAAGTGAGTAAGGGTATGCTGGATGAATTTGGACCTTCCCGCGTCATTGACACACCCATCACAGAATTGGGGTTTGCAGGAATCGGGGTAGGGGCTGCCATGAATGGTTTAAGGCCGATCGTTGAATTCATGACATGGAACTTTGCTGTTTTGGCATTTGACCAAATAGTCAACAACGCTGCAAAAACTTTGTCACAATCGGCCGGACAGTTCAAATGTCCTATTGTTTTTCGCGGTCCGAGTGGATCAGCAGGACAATTGGCTCAACAACATAGTCAAACCTTCGAAAGTTGGATGGCCAATTGCCCCGGTTTGAAGGTCATTTCAATTGTAGATCCCTACGATGCAAAAGGCTTGCTCAAGTCTGCGATAAGAGACGACAATCCAGTTTGTTTCATGGAATCAGAGGTCATGTATGGCCTTCAAGGAGAAGTTCCTGAACAAGAGTACATTGTACCCATAGGCAAAGCAGCCATCCGCAGAACAGGAACAGATATTACCCTGGTATCTTTCAATAAAATGATGGAGGTAGTAAAAAGTGCAGCAGAGGAATTAGCAAAGGAAGGCATCCAGGCAGAAGTTATTGACCTTCGCACCATCCGCCCGTTGGACTATGAAACCTTAATTCAATCCGTACGTAAAACCAATCGAATGGTAGTAGTGGACGAATCGTGGCCATTTGCCGGAGTTTCATCCGAAATTGCTTATGTAGTCCAAAAGCATGCATTCGACTACCTGGATGCTCCGATCACACGATTGAATGCCGCCGATACCTCTTTGCCCTATGCAAGTACTTTGGTCAATGCTTACTTGCCAAACGTTGAAAGGATCGTCAAAGCAGCAAAAGAAGTTCTGTATATCCGGAAATAATTCGTTTTCCAAGCGTCCAAGGTTTGAAGATTGATCATTCATTGGTTTGAAAAACCCTATTCACTTCATTTGAAGACAACAGTCGGTATTCACCTGGCGAAAGCGTGTCCAGATTCAAAGCTCCAATCCGATAACGTATCAACCGTAATACTGGAAACCCAATGGCTGCAAACATTTTGCGCACTTGTCGATTTTTGCCTTCTGTGATGCCAATGGAAATCCAACTGGTAGGAATATTTTTACGTTCCCGGATGGGCGGATTCCTCGGAAAAACAGAAGGAGCATCGTCTAAAATTTGAAGCGCATGCGCACGGACCAAATGTGGTTTCTTTCCCGATCGGATCATCACGCCATCCAAGAGTTTTTTTGCTTCTTTCATCGCGATCAATCCTTCTACTTGGGCCCAATAAGTCTTGAGAATAACCGCTTTGGGATTTAGAATCGCCGCATTCATTCGATGGTCATTGGTCAACAACAACAAACCTTCCGAGTCCAAATCCAACCTCCCTATAGGATATACATCAGTGGGAACATCTAGCCAATTTTTCAAACAATCTTGTCCTGGTTGGTCAGGGGTGAACTGAGAAATTACGCCATAAGGCTTATGGAAGATGTAATACAGCTTGTTTTGCAAAGGAATCATGATTTCACCATTGAAGACGTCCAGCACCTAATAAATAAGAAATTTTATTAAAGTATTAGGAGATGATTCCTAATAATTAATACTTATCAACATTTTTTCAGGTGTTTTCAACAGAACGATGCAAGATTAACGATTTATAATCGCTGGGTATTCACAAACTTATTAAAGTTTTCCACAATATGTTAATAATTTTAGTAAAATCTCAAAGCAAATTCCATTAATTTTGATGCAGATATTTGAATTATTTATAATATGTTAAACACCAGGGTATTTAAGAAAAATTTTGATCTAATAAGTTTTTTATAAATACTTTACATATTATAAGTAAAAATATATCTAATTTTTTATTATATAAATAGGGGGACTTCAATACATTTGTGGCCGTTTCCCTTGAAATTTTAGATTTTTTCAAACTTTCGCAACAATGACTTACCAACAAGAACCTATCCTCGTCGAAAATCCCAACAGATTTGTCATTTTCCCGATACAACACAGCGATATCTGGCAATTCTATAAAAATTCGGAGGCTTCGTTCTGGACCGCAGAAGAAATCGATTTGGTACAAGACCTCGATGACTGGAACCATAAATTAAGCGCTGACGAAAAGCATTTCATCAAGCACGTCCTGGCTTTCTTTGCTGCGAGCGACGGCATCGTCAACGAAAACCTGGCCGAAAATATGGTACGCATGGTTCAGTACCCAGAAGCCAAGTTCTTTTATGGATTTCAAATCATGATGGAAAACATCCATTCCGAAACGTATTCCCTGCTCATCGATACATACATCAAGGACCCTGCAGAAAAAAATTACCTATTCCACGCCATTGAAAATCTCGCATGCGTGAGACAAAAGGCCGAATGGGCCATGCGCTGGATCAAAAATGGCAGTTTCCATGAACAGTTAATTGCTTTCGCCGCCGTGGAAGGCATCTTCTTCAGTGGTTCGTTTTGCAGCATCTTTTGGCTCAAGAAAAGGGGGCTCATGCCTGGACTATCGTTCAGCAATGAATTGATTTCAAGGGACGAAGGAATGCATTGCGACTTTGCATGTTTGCTGTATAACAAACACATTGTCAACAAGCTGCCAAAAGATACCATTGAGTCCATCATTCGCGAAGCAGTGGAAATCGAAAAATACTTTATAACCGAAGCCATTCCGGTTGCTTTGATCGGAATGAATGCCGACCTCATGTGCCAGTACATTGAATTTGTGGCAGATCGCCTGCTGGTGGCACTCGGCAATAACAAAATTTATCAGGCACAAAATCCATTCTCCTTCATGGAAATGATTTCCGTGCAAGGCAAAACCAATTTCTTTGAAAAACGGGTATCTGAATACCAAAAAGCGGGTGTAAGTCAAAACACTACGCCTAAAGTATTTACCATTGACGAAGACTTTTAAAGCAAAGTTGTAACCTTTTAGTTCATTTAACCCAACCCGTTCTATGCAAGTAATCAAACGCAATGGCAAGCGTGAAAGTGTCAGTTTCGACAAAATCACCGCACGAGTAAAAAAACTCTGTTACGGACTGGATGCCAAGTTCGTAGACCCTATTGAAATAGCCAAAAAAGTCATTTTGGGATTGTACAATGGTGTCAGTACTTCAGAACTCGATAACCTTGCCGCAGAGACCGCAGCAACCCTGGCTACCATTCATCCCGACTATGCCATCCTTGCAGCACGAATTGCCGTTTCAAACCTCCACAAAAATACCCGAAAGTCATTTTCGGAAACCATGGAGATTTTGTACCAATACATTGATCCCGTAACACAAAAAAAAGCAGGTTTAATCAGCGATGAGATCATAGAGGTCATCCGAAACAATGCCGATCGATTAGACTCAGCCATCATTTATGACAGGGATTATGACTTTGATTATTTTGGATTCAAAACACTTGAAAGATCCTATTTGCTCAAAGCCGATAAAAAGGTGGTGGAAAGGCCGCAACATTTGCTCATGAGAGCAGCCATTGGCATTCACAGCAACGATGTAGAGGCAGCCATTGAAACCTATCACCTGATGTCGGAGAAATGGTTCATCCATGCCACACCCACCTTGTTCAATTCAGGTACACCCAAACCACAACTTTCATCTTGCTTTCTGTTGAGCATGGTGGACGATAGCATACCCGGCATATTTGAGACTTTGAGCCGTTGCGCTAAAATTTCTCAATCAGCAGGAGGTATTGGCCTTAGCATCCACAACATTCGCGCAAAAGGAAGTTACATCAAAGGAACCGGCGGTACGTCCAATGGCATTATCCCCATGCTACGCGTCTTCAATGACACCGCTCGCTACGTAGATCAAGGTGGAGGCAAACGCAAGGGCGCCTTTGCTATATATTTAGAACCTTGGCATGCAGACATTGAAGATTTCTTGGAACTCAAGAAAAATCATGGCAAAGAGGAACTCCGGGCACGTGACCTCTTTTATGCTTTATGGATCCCCGACCTGTTCATGGAACGCGTACTGAATGACGAAAGTTGGTCGCTTTTCTGCCCCAGTGAAGCACCCGGCCTCTACGATGCATACGGAGCAGAATTCGTACAGCTATACCTACGCTTTGAACAGGAAGGTAGAGCTCGTAAAACGGTGCGCGCCCAGGAATTGTGGCACCAAATCTGTCAAAGTCAAATCGAAACCGGAACCCCATACATTTTATACAAAGACGCTTGCAACGAAAAGTCAAATCAAAAGAATTTAGGCACCATCCGCTCTTCTAACCTATGCACTGAGATAGTCGAATACACCTCGCCGGATGAAGTTGCCGTTTGTAATTTAGCTTCCATTTCATTGCCCAAGTTTGTACAAAACAGAAAATTTGATTTTGAAAAATTAGCCGAAGTAACCCGCGTAGTCACCAGGAACCTGAATCGAATCATTGACATCAATTATTATCCAATCGAAGAAGCCCGCAGATCGAATTTCAGGCACCGTCCAATCGGAATTGGCGTTCAGGGCCTAGCCGATGCTTTTATCCTCATGCGCATGCCATTCGATGGAGATGATGCAAGAAATCTGAATAAAGAAATATTCGAAACGATTTACTATGCCGCAGTCAGTGAAAGTTGTGAATTGGCCAAAAAACACGGCACATACGAAACTTTCAAAGGCTCGCCAATGAGTCAAGGAATTTTCCAGTTTGACCTTTGGAATGTTGCTCCAGATTCAGGTCGTTGGGATTGGGAAAATCTACGCAAAGAAGTCGTCCAAAACGGTTTGCGCAACAGCTTGCTCCTGGCACCCATGCCTACGGCCAGCACTTCCCAAGTACTGGGCAATAACGAATGTTTTGAACCTTATACCTCCAATCTATATACCCGCAGAACTTTATCCGGCGAATTCATCGTCGTGAACAAACACTTGTTAGCCGATTTAGTGGAAAGGAATCTGTGGAACCAAGAAATGAAAGAACTTCTGATGCTCCATAACGGATCGATTCAGGCAATAGAGGCCATCCCAGACGACTTAAAAGCCATTTACAAAACCGTATGGGAGCTTAGTCAGAAGTGCATCATAGACATGGCAGCCGATCGGGGTGCGTACATTTGCCAAAGCCAAAGTCTCAACCTCTTTCTCGAAAATGCAAGTCCAAATAAATTAAGTTCTATGCATTTTTATGGCTGGAAAAAAGGACTCAAAACCGGAATTTATTACCTGCGCACTAAATCTGCAGTTGACCCAATCAAATTCACGTTGAGCGAAGTACACCAGCAGAAATTTGTTGAGAAAACAGCGCAATCATCGGTTGCTGAGGTCGACATGATCAATCCAACTAAATCTGCCGAGTCACACCGACAAGCTTTAAACCAAATGCTGGAGGCTTCACCAGATGCTAACCAAATCGTTGAAGGACAGGTTTGCACGATGGAAGATGGCTGCATTTCCTGCCAGGGCTAAGATTATTGGCATCCTTTTTAAACCTTTGTATATCTTTAAGGTCTAAGCTAATTGAGGATCCTTCAAAGAATACACAATACCGGCAGTGAACCATGTTTGATTTTTCATTAACGGATTTGAATACGGACAATCCGGCAGCCTTGCCAGTGATATACGCACTGTCCACCAGTTTTATTCTGGCATGTGGTATTGCCTTTACTTACCAAAAAACCTCTCAGCACAATACTGCTCCAGGGCAGTTCATTCAATCCATGATCTTGGGAGCAATCATTGCAGCCGTCGTTACCATAGCCATAGGAGACAACATAGGGCGTGGACTCGGTATGTTGGGGATCATGTCCATCATACGCTTTCGGACCAACATGCTTCACCCAAGAAACATGATATTTATGTTTGCTGCATTGGCCATTGGCATTTCATGTGGAGTTTTTTCATTCAACATCGCAGTCTATGGGTGTATGTTTTTCTGCCTCGTCGCGTTTTTACTCCATGTTTCGCCTTTTAAAACCTTCTCCAAGAAACAACAGACACTGCGTGTTCAATTTGCCGAGGATCGTCCTGAAGGACCTGCCTCAGTGCTTCAAATAGTAAATGCCCACCAAGCCCGTTGCACGCTGGCTAGAATTGATTACCGAATCAGTGACAAAGTTTTGGAAAAAGAATTTGTCTATGAGTTGGATGCAGTAGAAGATAAGACCTGCGAAAAAATAATTCAAGAAATAGCCAACCAAATACCCACCATTGCCGTAAGATATAGTATGCGTCACGAAGACCAACCTATATAATTCTAATTGCTAAAAAAGTTGATATGAAATTGAGTCTCTTGCTTTACATGTTTGCATTTTCTTTGGCCTTATCAGCTCAAAATTTACCATCGGAAATGCATTTTTCAGACGATGGAAAACGCTTGATTTCCGGACAAAAACCCGCTGATGGATTTTATGAACTTGGAAAAATTAGATTCCTCGAATTAAAATTTGACCAAGCTGACTACTGGACAAAACTCACAAGCAACTATGCATCCAAAACGGATTTGCCAGCAACATTGATTTACAACGGAGACACTTTCCCAAACGTTGGTGTGCGATTTAAAGGGCAGACTTCTTATCAACGCGTTACGACCCAAAAAAAATCTTTCAATATCACAATGGATTACCAGGATCCAGATCAGGATATACGAGGCTACGAAACATTGAACCTCAACAATTCTTACGAAGACAATAGTTTTGTGAGAGAAGTGCTATATGAAAACATAACCCGTCCGTTTTGCCCTTCCTTAAAAGCAAATTTTGTGCACCTTACGATCAATGGATTGGATTGGGGATTGTACCCAAATGTACAGGCATTGGATGGGGATTATGTTCAAGAATGGTTTTTGAGTAATGAAGGTACGCGTTGGCGTTGTGAAAGATCTACCAGCGGCGGTCCCGGTCAACCAGGAGGCGGAGGATTTGGAGCCGGAGTATCCACTTTGAATTATCTAGGTGATGACACCACATTGTATAAACCCAATTATACGTTGAAAAAAACTACGCTCAGTAATCCATGGGACGATTTGGTACGTGTTACAAAAGTTTTGAATACTGTGGATCTCACCCAACTGGAAGATACCTTAAACAAAGTGATGGACATCGACCGCGCACTTTGGTTTTTAGCCAAAGAAATCATGTTTGGCGATGATGACAGCTATGTCAATAAAGGTGGAATGGACTATTACGCGATTTACCAAAAGGACGTGGAACGACTCATCCCGTTGGAATATGATGCCAACTCAGTGATGAAAAGCCAAACAGCCACCTGGTCTCTTTTCCTGAAAGAAACAGATACAAAGTTTCCACTCTGCAATCGTCTTTTTAAAGTACCCTCTTTACGCCAAAGATATCTTGCTCACGCACGAACGATGTTCAATCAAACTTTGGACAGCACCTATTTTACTACCAAACTCAACGAGCTGTATGCGCTCATTGACAGTCTTGTTCAAGCAGATCCAAAAAAATTAATGACTTACGCAGCATTTCAAAGCGAAAAAAATGTACTCATCAATTGGATGCGCAGCAGGCGATCATTCTTTCTAAACAATGCGGAATTCAAAGCGGTCGGGAATACCATCGCCAACGTGCAAATTGGAGTAAATGGCAAAGTAGATCAACTCCCAACCGAGCACGAACAAGCACACATCACTGCCTCAATTACTGGAGGTGATGGCGTATCGTCTGTTAATCTTTACCACGCTACTGGATTTGATGGATATTTTAACAAAACCACTATGCATGATGATGGCCTTCATGGCGATGGCTTAGCAGGTGATGGTATTTTTGGAGGTTTCATCCCCTCGTACCCGAGCGGAAGTTTTGTTCGCTATTACATAGAATCCATCGCTTCCAATCAGTACAAAACAGCAAGCTACATGCCTGAAGGCGCTGAACACGATGTCTACATCTTTCAGGTTCGAGTGAGTGCTTCTGCGAACAAAGGAATTGTTATCAACGAACTCATGGCCTCCAACACCAAGTCCGTTAAAGATCAAGATGGTGAGTTCGACGATTGGATAGAATTGTACAATAAATCCAATGAATACATTGACATCAGTCGATGGATATTGACCGACAATCCAGCCAATCTGGACAAATATCGATTTCCTGACAATACCATCCTCGAACCCAATCAGTATTTGATCGTTTGGGCAGATGAAGATGGCAAACAAACCGGTTACCATGCCAATTTTAAACTTTCGGCTTCTGGTGAAGAAATCCTGTTATTGGATTCAACCAGTCTCTTGGTGGATTCTGTAGTTTTTGTACAACAAGTGGAAGATATGGGCTTCGCCCGCCGTCCAAACGGAACGGGTGCATTCGTGATTCAAAAACACACCTACAACACAAACAATGACTTGGTCTTGTGGACTTATGACGAAAACAGTCAATCGCTCCAGCTTTACCCAAATCCTGCCAACGCATGGGTGCAATTGAATTACCAAAACGAAGGAGAATTTTCCGTTTCGCTTCTGGACATTTCAGGAAAAGTGCTCAAGCATGCAATGATTCGTTCAGGTGGCCGTTTGGACCTAAGTGATTTAAATAGTGGGATATATCTCGTTAAAGCAGGTCATCAAACCGAAAAGTTGATTCTGCAAAAATAATTTTAGGGTGAGGTATCCAAACCTGGTTTATTTATTAGCATTGGGCTTGCTCGTGCTCGCATTGCCGCAAATGCGCAATCAAATAAGCCATTCAACAGAATTTTATGGCATTGCCGAACAACCGGTAGTGACCTACAATTTGGACTATCCTGTGGAAATTTTGCAAATCGTCAAAATTCAAGGCTCAGCAGTAGTTCCAGGAGATACATTATTGAAACTTAAACGATTGGATCAAAAGTCACGGGAGAACTTGATGCATTATGAACTATCTGACAATGCTGTAAAATTGCAGTCCATCCGTCAGATTGCATTGCACGAACAGTCTATACTGCAAAATCAAAAATTGCAACTGGAACGTGATCATCGATTCAATACTCAACAAATTCAATACAAGATTGATCAGGTAAAAGCCGCCCAAACCTTGATAACTGGCACATCAGAAAACAGTTTGCGAAAGACCGCATTAGAAAATGAATTGCGGCAGGCCACTATTCAATACAATCAAGAGTTAGCTGAAATCAATTTAAAGTTACTTCAATGCAGTAAAACATTGAATGTTGATGAAAAAAGCAATTACCTGAAAAATCAAAAATTGAGTAATGATCTGAACGATCTTCAAAAAGCAGCTCAAGACCTCGTATTCATTGCACAAGACAGTGGCATAGTTGGTCAGTTGGAATTTGGAGTAGGGGATCGTGTGCCAGAATTCACCGCCATTGCGAAACTGTTTCGCCAACATCCCAATAGGGTGATTTTCTACACCGGTGAGCAACATCTTGCCTTTGTATCAATTGGAGACAGTGTGTTGGTGCAGTCCATCCATCAAAAAGAAAATTACATCAAAGGGATCGTTACTGCTTTGGGAAATCGCATTACTCCATTGCCTGAAAGATTGAAGAAAGTCCCTGAGTTGAGAGCCTGGGGACGGGAGGTGCAAGTGACCATTCCCGATCAGAATAATTTTCTACAGGGAGAGAAAGTAAAAGTTTTGATGCCATGATTGGCTCTTGGAATTGTTTATTTAAAAAATCATCTACCGCCCTGTTAATTGGCTTTCTTCTCTCATTGATAGGACCTTCCACCAAAATTTTCGGACAAATCAATCCCTATAAACAAGTCATACAACAGGAACTTCAATTCGCAAAAGACTTAAATCAAGGAGTGGAAGATGGGGTGGAGTGGAATGGCTTTTCTAAACCATGGTTACAACGGTTGGAACTCAGAACAGAGTCCAATGAATTCAAATTAAGGCAAGAGGAATACCTTTTCAGGATTACGTTCAACAATTTTCTGGCCCTGAAATATCCGAATCAGTTACAAAGTATCAAAAAAAGGCAACTGCAATTTGAAATACGAGAATTCCAGAGCAATCAACTATTTCAGCTTTACAAACAGATTCATAAACTATATGAATTAGACACGACCATCAAAATCCTAAAGATTCGAATAGGTCTGTTGGAAAAACTCAAATCGGTAATTGCTTTGCAAATATCTGAACGTCCGGAATCCGTTGAAGACTACGTACAAACAGAAATAGAACTCTCTGAAGCGGATTTCAAATTGGTAGACTTGGAAAATCAATTCAAAGAATTGAATCAACGATATAACATTTCCGCTTCGACTGAAGCCTTGCTTCCAAAATTACCCGATTTGGAAAACTTGTACTATTATGTAGAGCAAGAAATAATACCACAAAATCCAGATTCTATCAAATTGTATTTTCAAATGCAAAAAGAAGAATTGGAATACAACCAAAAAAAAGTTGAAAGCAATCAGGTATTGGAATACATTCAATCGCGCTACAATGCAAACCCAGAGGAATTATTTGCAGAAAAATTTTCGGTCGGCATTGGCATCAGAATTCCATATGTCATATCAAACAAATACCTCAATTCATTTTACAAACTGAATGTTTTGCAGTCGGACATAAAAGTGCAACAACAGCAAAAGGAATGGCGGCTTGAGTTGAGTTCCCTAAAAAGCAATATGCAAACCATCGCAACATCAAACCTCAGGATCTTTGCTCTGACCGATAGTCTGTATGCTAAATATCCAGACGCGTCCTCAAAAAGTAGACTCTTGACTATTGACCCATCTGTAGCCTTAAAGGCTGATTTAAAAAAGCAAACGTTAAAAAATTATCAAATAAAGCAATATTTTGAATTTTTAGATAAATATCTCCAATATTTGCATGTTTCTGGCCAATTGATTATTGCCCCAGAGTTGTATTACTTGGAATGGCCCATTTCACGCATATGAAATACTTTATTTTGAATCTTCTTTTTAGCCTGGTATTCCTTGTTCCATCTGCACATGGACAGCAATACAGGGGTTTTCAAAATCCAGAACAAAGACTTGCGCAGTTTTTAGCGACTTTAAAAGATCGGTTGGTATTATCAGACGTCCAAAGCGATACCATAGGAAAGATTTTGGTAAAACATGGACATAAAATGCAATCAATACGCGATTCATTAGCTGATTATCCTATGGACTCGATTCGTCCGATCCTCAAAGTCATAGAAGATGACCGAAACAATGAAATCAAAACCTTTCTCACCAACGATCAATATACATCGTTCTTGCAAGTCATAGAAGAACAACGCAACCGAAGACGTGAACGCCAGATGGAAAAGAAATGAAGCACAAACACCTTTTAAAGCTTATATTTTTTTGCATTCAATTTTTATACAGTTCCGGACTGTTCTCGCAACAACAAGTCAACGGGATGGTTCTGGATGATCAAGGGATTCCTATTCCTGAGTTGCCTGTATTGTTAAAGCAACCCTGGGGAAGCCTTGTAACCCATACGCTTACGGACGCAAAGGGCAACTTCAGTTTACAAAATATCCCAAAAGGAGGCTACAAAATTGAGATCGCTTTCTTGGGATTCGAAAACTTTGTAAAAGAAATCACCATAAACAACTCAGACTTAAACCTTGGCTTACTTCAGCTCATTTCAAGTTCAAAAGTTTTAAAAGAGGTAACCGTTAAAGACAAAAAATTGCCTGCAAAAGTCGTTGAAGATACCTTGCAATTTGATGCCTCCAGTTACAAAGTGGCCAAAGACGCCTCTGCAGAAGATTTACTAGAAAAAATGCCTTCGGTGACAAAGGAAAATGGAAGGATGAAAAGCCAGAATGAAGAAGTAAAAAAAGTGCTCATCGATGGCAAACCCTTCTTTGGAGATGATCCTAGTCTCTCATTAAAAAATCTACCTGCAGAAATTGTAGATAAAGTGCAAATCTTTGATCAACAGAGTGAACAAAGCCAATTTACTGGAATCAACGATGGAAACACGGTTAAAACCATCAACATTGTCACCAAATCGGGATTGAACAACGGACAATTTGGAAAAGTCTATGCCGGTTACACCCTGGACAATCATTATCAGGCCGGAGGAAATGTCAATTATTTTGATGGAAACCAAAGAATCAGCCTGATTGGAATGAGCAACGACATCAATATTCAAAATTTCTCCACCGAGGATATATTAGGCGCACTCGGAAATTCAGGTAACCGGGATCGTGGTCGCAATGCAAGTCCTGGAGGCGGTTCTGGAGGTCGTTTTGGCTCTCCTGTTTCAGCCGATTTTTATGTGCCCCAATCCGGAGGAATTGCAAAAACGCATGCAATTGGACTCAACTATTCTGATGCTTATAAAAAAATTGCTGAATGGTCCGTTTCCTATTTCTTCAATGACATGCGTAACAACATTGAATCACAACTGGATAGAACTTATTTCACTACTGGACAAAATCCGCAAACCTATTCTGAGACCACCCAATCAAGGCCTGATAATACCAACCACCGAATCCAAGGTAAATTGGATCTCCAATTAGACAGTATGAATTCAATTCAAATTCGTCCAAGAATTTCATTTCAACGTTATCAGAATCCTGCAACCAATCTCAGTACAAATTTTTTCAACAATATTCCCGGAAATTCTACAGAAAACACATTAAATACCAATACTGACGGCTTGAATTTTTCCAACAATGTACTTTTTCGTCATAAATTCAACAAACCAAGAAGAACGTTCTCCATTGACTGGAACATCAACCATGCGCCTAAGGATGATCAATTGTATCAATATTCTGAATCAGCCTATCGTATTCCATCTGCCATCATCTTAGATACCATAAACCAATTGGAAGACAACCATTACCGTAAAAATGGTTGGTCAGCAAACCTGGAATATACAGAACCTGTCAACGATCAACATGCTTTGTCATTGAATTACCGATATCAACAAAGCAAAGATGCCACGGAGATCTACACATTTGATTTGCCACAGGGCGAAAAACTGGATACCAGTCTAAACATACGCCTCAGCAATTATTTTGTTTCAGATAATAATGCTCACCAAATTGGTCTGGGATATCAATGGAATATTCAACAAAAATTGAGCTTTTCTGCAAGGGCTAATTGGCAAGCCTCTGCTCTTGAAAATCATCAATACAGACCACTTCAAAACAATCAAACCAAATATTTCTACAATTTTATACCTTCCATGTTCTTACGGTACACCATTTCAAATACAAACAACCTGATGGTGCATTACCGAACATTTTCACAACTCCCAAGCATTGATCAGCTTCAAAATGTAGTCAATAATTCAAACCCTATAAGACTAACAACTGGTAATCCTGGCCTGAAACAAGCCTTCCAACATTCTGCAAGCATTCGTTACAACGCTACCCTGAAAAATTCAAACTTGATATTTGCATCCATTCGGTTCAACCTTACAGAAGATTACATTACAAATCATACCTATATTCGAAATCGAACCCATCCATTGTTCAAAATTCTGTCCATTCCATTAGGAACACAATTGATCATTCCCGAAAACGCAGGAAGTTCATACCAAGTGAGGAGCTATTTTACGTATACTTACCCATGGACCAACATTAAATCCATTTTATCTATTGATTTAGGACACACCTATTTAAAAACCCCTGGACTTCTCGATGGAAACAAAATAGCATCCATTACCAACAACTTGCTCTTGGGTGTATCTTTCAATAGCAATATCAGCGATAAAATAGATTACAATCTGCAATTTAGACCGTCTTACAATACCTACAGCAACTCCAACTCCGAAGACAAATACTGGTTGTATGAAGGTAAACTAAGAATTAGTTACCAGTTTTATAAAAAATTTGTTATCAAAACCGATGGTACTTACCGGAACAACAATAGTCTGCAATCTGGTTACAATGGTGAGATCATCCTGTTGAATGTCGCACTGGGCATGAAACTTTTTAAGAATGAACGAGGTGAATTAGCCATCGGAGTAAACGATATATTCAACCAAAATCAAAACATTCAGCGAAACATCACCGAATTGTATTTTGAAGACACTTACAGCAATAATTTGCAACGATTTGTGATGGTTTCGTTCACTTATAACATCCGCAATTTCAATACCGGAAAAAAAGCGGATAACCGGAATCGGCCGGATGATTTTCAAAGAAGGCCCTATGACGGACCCCGATTTTAAGGTGCTGATTGGCCCATTTGGCTCAATGCTGGCATAAGCAACTCCATTCCTCGGATCGCTTTTTCGGGAATTGTCGTGAAGTTATTTCCATTTTGATTCAAGCCATGCACCGAAGGTCTAGGGTCAATGTAAAATATTTTACAAGAATGCGGTGCATAATGCGGGCTATTCGGTAAAATTATAAGTCTCTAGAAATTAACACAATGTGAAAAAATAAAAGCCATAAAAAACCCTGAATTCAGCACTTTTTGCGTAAATTCAGGGTAAGATTAAAAATAATAATGTGGC
>Ga0268298_10000292_pt1 | contig 65716 bp, 50 predicted proteins | sample WWTPWeurt_MetaG_FD_194462 | JGI IMG/M metagenome (GOLD analysis project Ga0268298, IMG submission 194462) | Activated sludge microbial communities from WWTP in Nijmegen, Gelderland, Netherland - WWTP Weurt | ecosystem: Engineered > WWTP > Aerobic digester > Activated sludge | place...
GCGGTGAACCCGACTCGTGCAGCGGCACGGTCGGCATGATTCGCCAGGCTGCGTCCGCCAGTCCCTCCATCGCGACCTTTGTGGTCGGTTTTGGCGGCGGCTTGGGTTCCAGCGAAATCCAGTGCCTGACCCAAATGGCCGACGCGGGCGGCAAACCCGCAACCACGCCGGAGAGATTCTACAAAGCCGACAACGCCGAGGACTTGAACAAAGCCCTCACCGACATTTTGGAGATCATCACGGGCGGCGGCGACGTGGGTTCGGGCGGCGTGTGCGATGACACTTGTTATTCCAACGGTTGCCCCACGCCCGGCGACCTGTGCGTCAAGGGCGAATGCCGAGCGAATCCCTGTTCGGGCGTCACCTGCGGGGCCAAAAACTCCTATTGTTCCAGCGACGGAACCACCCCTGGCATTTGCGTCAGCGCCTGCACCAAGCCGTGCGCCAAAGGCACCCGTTGCGACCACGGCGCGTGCGCCCCGTATCCTTGCCCGTCTTTCTGCGCGGCGGGTCTTGTCTGCGACACCACACAAAAACACTGCGTCCCCGATGCCCTGTGCCAGGGTTTGCCTCCCGACAAGCAGTGCAAAGGCACCGCGCGTTGCCAAAGCGGCACCTGCGTGGATGATCCGTGCAGGTGGACTCGGTGTCCGACCGGCACCCGCTGCGTCAATTGGGATGGAAGCTGCGAGCTCATCGTGACCGAAGAGCCACTCCCAGACGACAACAAGGACGGCGAGTTTGACGGCGGCAGCATGCGCGGCTGTTCCGCCGTGCCCGGTGGTGCAGGCGGCGTGTCCCTGTCCGCCTCTGCGCTCTTGCTTCTTTTCCTCCTCGCCGCCAGAAGACGCCGCAGCCGCTAAAACCCTTCCCGCACCCACAACGCTTCGTGGGTTGAACCCTCTCAAATCAACCTCCGACCCAGTTTGAAGAGGGTTGCACCGCCTAAAACCGACCCCCGACCCTGTTTTGAGAGGATCAATCCATCTCAAACCGACCCTGGACCCTGATTTGAGAGGATGAATCCATCTCAAACCGACCCCGGACCCTGATTTGAGAGGATGAATCCATCTCAAACCGACCCCGGACCCTGTTTTGAGAGGATCAAGCCATCTCAAACCGACCCTGGACCCTGATTTGAGAGGATGAATCCATCTCAAACCGACCCTGGACCCTGATTTGAGAGGATCAATCCATCTCAAACCGACCCTGGACCCTGATTTGAGAGGATGAATCCATCTCAAACCGACCCCGGACCCTGATTTGAGAGGATGAATCCATCTCAAACCGACCCTGGACCCTGATTTGAGAGGATGAATCCATCTCAAACCGACCCCGGACCCTGATTTGAGAGGATCAATCCATCTCAAACCGACCCCGGACCCTGATTTGAGAGGATGAATCCATCTCAAACCGACCCTCGCCCCAGTTTGAAGCCGGTTACACCGCCCTAAATCGACCCTCGACCCCAGTTTGAAGCCGGTGCGTGGTCTTTTTTCGACCCTCGACCCCAGTTTGAAGCCGGTGCGTGGTCTTTTTTCGACCCTCGACCCCAGTTTGAAGCCGGTGCGTGGTCTTTTTTCGACCCTCGACCCCAGTGTGAAGCCGGTATTTGTGGTGTTCTTTGCGAGAAAGTAGGTCTGACAAAGAACAACCGCAGTACGTATCCTGACTTGTACTGGCCAGAGGCTGATTACGGCCTTCTTCCAGACCGAACGAAGCCATATCCAACAGGGCCGGCGAAAAAGGGAAACCACCCTTCCAACATCCCAGATGGACTTGAGGTCAAATCCCAGCGAGGTTTGTCTATCCGGGTTGATTCACATCATCCTCATCAGGGCATGCACTTGGTAGTGACGTTTGGCGAGGTTGTGGGATTGGACGAGGGGCGAAAGCAGGTGTTCGGCGAGCCATTGTGAGACGGGCACTGCCACGGCATCGCCCAAGGCTTTGTATTGATCGTTGTAGCTGCCCAAAAACCTGTACGAATCCGGTGCGCCCATGAGTCGAGCGGCTTCGCGAATCGTAATCAAGCGACTTTGCAAGCCGTCTTTGGTCTTGATGACGAGTGTTTGACGGCTGCTGCCCCCTTCAGGCGTTCGCAGACAGCCAGAGAGGTCGTCAAATCGAAGCTCCAAGACTTGTTTGCCTTGACGAGTGCGTTTGTAGCCTGGTGCAACAAAGCGATCATGCGGGGGTAGTTGCTCGAGCAATGCGCGGTGTTTTCGAGAAAGAAGGCCGATGTTGTGAGCAAAAGAGGCCCAAGCCAAGGGGCAAGCCGGCAATTGAGATCCCTCTACATCCGCGATCGAACCCAAATGGAAACCTTCGGAACCGTGGTTTGCTGTATAAACGGCGGCTTTCTTGGGGCATTGATCATTGGCCCACACCGCACGGAAATGGTTTCGCAAACCCTCTGCCACCAAACCACTGCCAGCGAAAAATTCCAGGAACGTTGGTGTAGAGCACCGAGTGGAGGCTTCTCTTTTTTGTGAGACGCGAGCGCTCGGGTCCTTTTTCAAGAAGGTGGTGTGGCCGCCGTGTTCGTAGAGGTGCATCTGCTCCATCGCGATCGCTTTCCGATGGATGCGCTTACCGTTAAGGGTTCGGGAAAGTCAAGCACTGGAAGCCGGTTTGTGGGGTCTTGGGTGGGGGAAGTGGGGGGATGGGGGATTGTTTGTCTGGTTTGTTTGAAACTTTGGTACAGATGCGGGTGGTTGGCAGTGATGACGGCGAACCCCTTTGCATGTTTGGCTCGGCGGCGTTTTTTGCGGTATTCGCTTGCAGGGTTTGCGTTGCTCGTGGGCGGGGGAACAGGCGGGCTTTTGGGTTTGCGAGGGTGCGCACAAGACCATCTGGGTCTGCGGGCGCTGTCGGCGCAAGACTTTCGGACGCTGTCGGCGCTGGCCGAGGCGATCTTGCCGGCAGGAAACGGCTTTCCGAAAGGGGCGCGGGAGCTTTTGTTGCCCGAGGCGTTCGACCATTTTTTGGCGGATGAACCGGAATTTGTGGCGTCGGATTTGCGGATGGCGTTGACGCTTGTGGAATTTGGGCCGGTGTGGTTTTCGGGGCGGGCGGCGACGTTCAGCCATTTGCCTGCTCAGAAGCGGCTGGCTCTTTTTTTGGCGTGGAGCCAAAGCGAACGGCTGCTTTTGCGGCAGGTGACGCTCGCGTTTCGGAAGTTCTTTTGTTTGGTGTTCTATGACCACGAGGAAGTGTGGCCGCACATCGGCTACGACGGGCCAAGCGCAAAGCGGGTGCTGCGATGAATGCAGGGACGCCAGGGCGCGGCGGTGTGTTCGATGTGTCGTCTCCTGGGTTGGGAGCGGGGGAAAGCCTGCCGGGAAAAGTGAAATGGTGCGTGATTGGTTCGGGGCCGGCGGGGGCAACGGTGGCGCGGGCGCTGGCGAAGGCGGGGCAGGAAGTGGTGGTGCTGGAAGAGGGGCCGGACAGGCAGGGAGAGAAGCTGACGCAGCGAGATGGAGAGATGTACGACCAGCTTTACATGGGACGAGGCGGGCGGACGACCTCGGACCTGTCGATGAGCGTGCTGGGCGGGCGTGTGCTGGGCGGGGGAAGCGTGATCAATGCCTGCGACGTGGTGCCGATTCATCGGTCGGTGCTGCGGGTGTGGCAAAAGCAGTTTGGCCTGTCTGAATACAGCGCAGAGGCGCTTGCGGAAGACGAACAGGCGGCGCTTGCGGACCTGTCGGTGAATCGCCCGGACAAAAGCACGCTCAACCGAAACAACGCGCTGCTGCTGTCAGGCTGCGAGCGGCTGGGGTTTCGCAGCGAAATCATGCAGCACAACCGCGTGGGGTGCGTGGGGCTGGGAACGTGTTTTTTGGGTTGCCCGGCGTCGGCGAAACGGAACGCGCGGACGGTGCAGATTCCGCAAGCGGTGGCGGACGGGGTGCGGTTTTTTGTGCGGGCGCGGGCAAAGCGGATCGAGCCGATGGGGAAGAAGCGGCACCTTGTGACGGTGCGGGCGCTCGACGAACGGGGATATCACGAGACGCGGGAGTTTGTGATCGAGGCGGAGCAGGTGATTTTGGCGGCGGGAGCGATTCCGACCGGGGAACTATTGCTGCGGTCGGGGCTTGCGAAAGGGCACGCTGGGCGGCGGTTTCTTCTGCAACCGCAACTTCCCATCGCGGCGTTTTTTGCAGAGCCGGTGCGGTGCTTTTCGGGCATCCCGCAATCGGTTGCGGTGACGGAGTTTGAGAACCTCGAAGACGCCACGCACGGTTTTTGGGGGTTTCGGATCGAGTCGATTGGGGGAACGCCGGGGATTGTGTCCACGATGTTGCCCACGGTGGGGCCAGAGGGGCAAACGCACATGCAGCGGTATGCGCATTTGGCGGGGGCGCTGCTCCTGCACCCGGATGCGCCCAGCGACACGAGCCGTTTGGAGGTCGAGCGGAATGGGCGGCTGCTCATTCATTACACGCTGTCTGCGGAACAGAAACAGCGGTTGCGGCAGTCGGTGGATGCGGCGGTGCGTCTGTTTTTGGCGGCGGGAGCGCAAGAGGTGGTGGTGCCGATGCCGCCGGGGCTTGTGTTTCGCGAGCTGTCGGATTTGCCAAAGCTTGCGCGGCTTGCGTTTGAACCGGCGACGGTGCCGCTGATTTCGGCGCACCAAATGGGCACGGCGAGGATGGGGCCGAGCGCGAAAACGGCTGCGTGCAGTCCTTCTGGAGAGCTTTACGATGCGCCGGGAGTGTTCGTGTTCGATTCATCTCTGTTTCCGTCGAGCCCGTCGAGCCACATCATGGCCCCGGTGTTGACCATTGCGCATCACTTGAGCCGGCGACTTCTCAGTCGAACGGTGTAACCGGATATAATCGCGCCATGTTGGAAGATCGGGCCTTTTCGCAAAGATGTTTCCGTCGGAAATCCGGCCTTGCGCTGGTGTTTGCGACCGCGCTTGTTGGGTGCGCGCCTGAAAAGGTGAACCTGCAAAGCGAGGCGGACCCTGCGGGCTCAAGTTATGCGAGGACGCTGGAGCGGTGGACACGGACGGGCCGAATCCTGTCGAAAACGGAATTTCACGCGGAACTGCTGGTCAGCGGAACGCTGCGGTCGAGAGCTTTTCAGCGGGCATTTGTCGAAAAGTACGTGAAAACGTATGCGGTGGTCGATCCGTGGGAGCGGTCTCGCATCGAAAAGGAACAGGCGGAACAGACGCAAGGGGGCGTGTCGTTGTTTCTGCTGACAAGAACGCACACGGCGAACTGGAACGAGCTGCGGCCTTCGTTTGGAAAATGGCGTTTGTCGCTTCTGGATGATGCAGGGCGGGAAGTTCAGGCGGACAAAGTGGAACCGTTTGCGCAGAAACAGGCGGTCGAAATGGCACTGCTCGACCAACAAAACGATCCGTTTGCGAAGTTGTGGTCGGTTCACTTCCCGGAAAAAGCGAGCGATGGACAACTGTTCCCGAAACCGACGACTGAAACCTTGCGTCTGCGCGTCGCGGGGCCTTTGGGTCTTGCGGAACTTGTGTGGTTTTTTCAATAAACGAAACGCCTTCTGTCCTACATTCGGGCGAAAACATCGTCGAGAACATCCATGATTGCACTTGAGGTTTTGTCTGGCGCGCTGCGCGGCCAGCGGTTTTTTTTGCGCGAGCCGAGCTTCACGATCGGACGCGCGCCGCACAACCACATCGTGTTGCCGGACGTGCATTTGTCGAGCGAACACGCGCAGGTGTTTCTGGAAGCGGACAAGTACATCTTTAAGGATCTGAAATCGACGAATGGGTCGCGGCTTCAGCGGGCGGACGGGTCGCTTCTGTTTGTGGATGCGGCGGCGGGTTTCGAGGCAGAGATCGCAGAAGGCGACAAGCTTTTGCTGGGCGATCCGGTCGATCCGGTCACGCTGGGCTGCTCGTTTTCCAAAGAAGCGATGACCGAGATGAAAGCGGTGCCGGCGGGAGGCAACGCTCCGACGATTCCGGCGCTTCAGCTTGGGCGAAATCCGGCGAGCGGTTCGGACAAAAATGCGACGTTTGAAGTAGACCCGACGGAACCGGAAGGGAAAGTGCTTCTGCGCAGGCCGCTTTCGGAAGCGGCAGCGGTGGCGGGAAAATTTGAACGCGATCCGGTGTTTTCGTCGTTCTTTTTGGGGCTGTCGAAACGGCTGGGGCGACGAGGGTTGGATTTGCAAGCGGTGTTTGAAGGCATCGCAGAGTCGGCGTTCGAGCTGATACCGCTGGCGACGCACATGTCGATCGAATTGACGGATTCGATCGACGGAAAAATGGCAGCGGTGTTTGGGACGGCGCGCAAACCAGAGACGAAACCAGACACGAAACCAGAGACGAAACCAGAGACGAAAACCGACGCGCGCACAGACAAACCGGCGGAACGGCCTGCGGCCAGTTCGGCGGCCAGTTCGGCAGTGGACGCAAAACCGGCTGTGCCGATTCGGGCGTCTCGGGCGGTACTTCGGCGGGTGTTGGCGGAGCATGCGGCGGTGCTGGTCGCGAATGCGCCGCAGGATTTGGCGGGCGCGGCGTCGATCATGGGGGCTCGGATTCAATCGATCATCGGCGTGCCGCTGTGGGACGGGGACGAAATTCGAGGCGTGATCCAATGCGACAACCGAGCGTCGGCGGCGATGTTCCGGGAACGCGATTTGGAAGTGCTCCTGGCTTTGGCGGGGCAAGCCGCGCTGGCGATTGAAAACGCGCGGCTGCACCAGCGTTTGCGTCTGGCGGAAGAACAACTGCGCACGGAAAACCGGTATCTGAAAAGCCGGGAGGAAAAGCGCCGCCCAGTGCAGCCGATTGGCCAAAGTCCGGCGTTTCGCGAGGTGTTGCGGCAGGTCCAGAAAGTGACGGACACGCGGGCCACGGTCTGCATCGAAGGCGAAACGGGCACGGGCAAGGAGCTGGTCGCGTCGCTGATTCATTCGCAGTCGGGTCGGCGGGACAAGTTGTTTGTGGCGCAAAACTGCGCGGCGGTGCAAGACACGCTGCTGGAATCGGAGCTGTTCGGTCACAAAAAGGGCTCGTTTACAGGCGCGGACGCGGACAAAAAGGGCCTGTTCGAGGTGGCGGACGGCGGGACGCTGTTTTTGGACGAAATCGGCGAGATGTCGCTGGGGCTGCAAGCGAAACTTCTGCGGGTGTTGCAAGAAGGGGAAGTGCGACCGGTCGGGGCGACCGCGCCGCGCAAAGTCGATGTGCGGATCATTTGCGCGACGAACCGCTCGCTCGAACGGGAACTGACCGAGGGTCGTTTCCGGCAGGATTTGTACTACCGGCTGAAGGTGTTTCCGATTCAGGTGCCTGCGTTGCGGGAACGGCGCGAGGACATCGGCCTGCTTGCGGAACATTTTTTGCGCAAATACTCCAGCGAGATGAAGAAACCGGTTGCGGGTTTTACCTCGGACACGCTGGCGCAAATGGTGGCGTACAACTGGCCGGGCAACGTGCGGGAATTGGAAAACGAAGTGCAGCGGCTGCTGATTCAAGTCGAGCCCGATTCGTTCATCACGCCGGACTTTTTGGCCTCGCGCATCCGGCCCGCCGAGGGTCTTTGGCACCGCATCGCGCCTCAAAAAGGCCAACTCAGGGACATGATGGATGAGGTCGAGCGGTTTTTGCTGATTCAGGCGCTGAAAGAACACGGCGGCAACAAAACGCGGACGGCGGAAACGCTGGGCATCACACGCGAAGGTCTGCACAAAAAGCTGGCGAAGTTCGGTTTGTAGTCCCCAAAACCACCTGTTTCGTTTTCTGAAACACAAAAAAGAGCACAAACAAAGCGTGATAGCCTAGGCGGGATGGCGACTTTCATCTTGTCCTACCCTGACCGGGCTTTTGTGCCGCGTGGCGGAGAGCCCAAGGCCGGTTCCGCAAGTGCGGCTTTTACCCAGTGGCTCGCGCTGTGTGACGAAATCCACCGGGCCCAGGGACGCATCCTGGTGCTCGACCCCACGATGGCAGGCGAGGTTTCGTCTGTGTACAGCGGCCTTCTGGGGGCCCCGTTTTTGGCCCCTGGAAAATTGCCGCAGCCGCTGTTTCTGCGCGCTCACTTTGGGGAAGTGGCGCAGGAGGACGCGGTTCACAAGGCGATTGCGGAGGCTGGCTTGGTCGTGCAGGCGGCGCAGCACAGGTGGCAGGGGCAGGTGGACGTGATTCCGGTCGGGCGCAACCGGTTCATTCTGACGCACGGCGGCAGCGAGCAGGGTTCGTCCGTGCAAGCGGAAGAGGAAGTCAAAGCACTGCTTCCGCTGGGGGCGCAGACGCTTTCGGTCGAGCTTTCGGCGACGTGTCCGCGCGGCAGTGCAGCGATGTGCTGCATCACAGACCCGAGCAACAAGCCGCTTCTGCTGATTTCGCGCAAGGCGCTCAAGTCGCACACGCCGGAACAAATCGGGCCGTTCGTGGGGACGCAGGTCGAGATGGCGATTTTGTCGGAAGAAGACGTGGCGGTGTTCGCGACGGAGTGTTTGAACGTGCGCGGAACGCTGATTTTGCCGGTCGGCTGTTCGACGATTTTGCGGGGTTTGTTGCTGCGGCGCGGTTTTCGCTTTGCGGAAGTCGATGTGTCCCACTTGGTCGGCGAAAACGGGGGCGGGCCTCATGTGCTCGCGTGCGAGCTGCCGGGCCTGGTGCTTTCGGACGAAGCGCCGTCGTATCTTCTGCGGCGCGAACGACTCCACATTCTGTGCAGCGAGTACGAAACGTAGTTCCTCAAACATCGCGGGGAGTGTTCCCATGAGGCGATTTGGTTGCGCTCTCGTTTTTGGTTTGGCGACGATGGGTTTTTCGGCGGTGCCGCGAGCCATCGACCACGGCGATTCGGCCTCCGTTGCGGCCAATCCTTCGGCAGACATCGCTGATGTGTTCGGTTTTCTGTCTTCCGATGGCAGCAAGGTCGTCTTGGCGATGACGGTGAACCCGAATGCGACGGGCACGAGCAAGTTTGCTGCGGACACGATGTACGTGTTTCACACCGCGAGCCGCGCGTCTGTGTCGTCCACGCAAGTCGCTTTGTCCGACATCGTGTGCAGTTTCGACGCGGCGCAGAAAATCGCGTGCGCGGTCGGCGACGGTTCGGTCACCCTGACGGGGGATGCGAGCCAGGCGACGGGCCTTTCGCGCACGGACGGCAAACTCAAAGTCTTCGCCGGGCTGCGCAGGGACCCGAGTTTCGCCAACACGCAGAGCCTGTCCTCGATGAGAGCGGCGGCCAAGCTGTCCTTGCAAACGGCGGCGACGGCGGACGCAGCGGGTTGCAAAGCGACAAGCGATCGAAACGCCCAGTCCGCCCTGGCGTCCTCGATTGTGAACAGTTTTGCCACGTCGAACGTGCTCGCACTCGTGGTGGAAGTGGACAAGACGTTGATCACGCGAGCGGGCCCGATTCTGTCGGTCTGGGCCGCGACGCACAAACGCGCCAAAACCAACTAACCCTGGGTTCTTTTCCCGAACGCAAAAGGAGCGCCCATGCAGAAGTCGTTTTTGTCCGTGCCGCTGGTTTTGGGTCTTGGCGGCGTTGGGTTGGTTGTGGGGTGCGGCAGCGGTGTTCCGGCGGTGCCTGTGTGCAGCACGACAGTCTGTGCCGCTGGCCAGGTGTGCAATCCGACCTCGGGAGCGTGCGAGACGCCGCCCTCGCGCTGTTCGGCGACCAGCTGCGCAAGCCCGCTTGTGTGTGACGGAGCGACGGGTTTTTGTGGTTTTCCGCTGGGCGATTTGATCGACCGGGCGGGGCGGCCTCTTGTCAACCACATGCTGTCGAATCCCTTTGACCTGCTCACCATCGGAGGCCAGGTGCAAACGGGAACGGTGACGCGCGAGACCTACAACAAGGACAAATTTTTCCCGTGGTCTTCGTGGGCCCCGTTTTTTTCGCAGACGCTGGCGCTGTACGACGGCCTGGACGGCGTGTGCGGACACCCCTATGCGCCGACGGCACTTGGGGCGACCCGGTTTTCGACCCTCGCGTCGCTTTTGGCTGCGGACGCGATCCTCATCGACACGAGCAAGACCGTGTGTGCCGCGTACATGTCCGTCGAAGCCAACGCCCTTGCGGGCAGAGCGAGCACGGATTGCGGAGGCCGCAAGGTGGACTATGACGTGGTGGATGCCACGATGTCCGTCATCGTCGGAAGCCCGGCCCCCGACACCGTGACAAGCACGTACGCCCTCGCGCCCACGTTCCCCTATTTCCAATGACCCGCTGGCCCCCGCCCGCCCGGTTTTGTTCAGGTCCCGATCCCTGAACAAGGCCGGAATTGGGGCACCTTTCCGTGGGTTGGGTTGCGCGATCTGGATCGGGCGGCTACGGTTTTCGGCCATGTTGCGGAAGCGGGAAGCTCTCTTTTCCCAGAAGCTGCTCGATGACCCACCACCACCCGCCGGGCCGCCCCCACGCTGCCCGGTTTGTGGTCAAACGAACACAAAAAAAGGCCCGGTGAGTTTGACTCACGCGGGCCTTGAAAGTAGCGGGGAGAGGATTTGAACCTCTGACCTTCGGGTTATGAGCCCGACGAGCTACCAGGCTGCTCCACCCCGCATCAATTTGAGGTGAAGAGCACTCTACGGATATTTTCCGACCAGTCAACAGCTATTTTGTGTGTTTTGCAGCCGGGTTTTTTGCAGCCGGATTGGCTGTCAGGCGGTCGTTTCGCGTCGGAAACGTTGAAACCACGCGATCACGGGCGCATGGTCGGACGGTTTTTCGCCCTTGCGCGCCTGCCGGTCTACCTCGACCCAGCGACACCGGCCCGCCAGCGACTCTGTGGCCAGAATGTGATCGATGCGCAGGCCCAAATTTTTGGGGAACGCCAGGCTCCGATAGTCCCAGTAGGTAAAGATTCTTTCGCCATCGCGTTCAAACGGGCGAACGAGCCGCAGCGTGTCCCGGAAGCCCACCGCCACAAGGCGCGCAAACGCCGCCCTTGCTGCTTCGTGGCAAATGACCGTATCCGCCCACAGCGTCGGGTCATGCACATCGCAATCTGCGGGAGCGACGTTGAAATCGCCGCACAGCGCCGTCGCATCTTGCGGGCTGCACTGTTCAGTGAGGTAGCGATGCAGCCGAGCAAGCCAGCGCAGTTTGTACTCGTACTTTTCTGTTCCCACCGCTTGTCCGTTTGGAACATACACAGACCCGACGCGCACCCCGAGGGATGGAATCGACGCGAGAATCAGACGCGCCTCTGCATCCTCTTCGCCCACAGGAATGCCTCGCACGATGTCCGTCAGGGGTCCGTGTTCCTCGCGGCACAAGATCGCGACGCCGTTGTAGGCCTTCTGTCCGTGCGCGACCGATGGATACCCCAAACCGCGCAATTCCAGCACCGGAAAATCGGCGTCTTGCATTTTGATTTCCTGCAAACACAAGACATCGGGGCGTTGCGCAGACAGAAAATCCCGCAACCTGTCCCAACGCATCCGCAGCGAGTTGACATTCCAGGTCACGACCGAAAAACAGTCCGACACGTCCGGTCGTTCTGTCCGCTTGAGGTCGGGTTTTCTTGGACTCGGTGAGCCCGGTTTTGTTGTGGGTGGCATGTGGTTCCTATCGGCGACAACAGCGACGCACCGTACCACAACTGACCGTGATAAGCTGACGGACTGTGCGGAGGCGTAACCGCACGGGGGAACGGCGTCCTTGAACCTTTCATGGTGTGCTGATGTTGTGAACTTGCCTCGAGCAAGGTCATCGCACGCCCCGGTTCGCTTTCTGCTGTCCTTTTGGATCGTGTGCTGCCTGCTGTGCCACGCGACGCCATTTGGTTTTGCCAAGCCTCGGGCAAAACCACGCAAGCCGGCCTCTGCCCAACGCACAGCGGCGGAAAAACTCACGGACGAGGGTCTGGCTGCGCTCAAGGAAAAAAACCTGAGTCGCGCCTATGCAGCCTTGTCCGAGTCGTACAGGCTCGCACCGACAGCAGAGGGCTTGTTTCATTTGGCACGCCTCGCGCGCGAAGAACAGCGCACCGTCGAATCCGTGGATTTGTTTCGCCGGTATTTGTCCGACCCGGCCAAAAAAAACGACGACGACATGCTGCAAGTCGCACGCGAGGCGACCAAACCGCCGTTCCCCCTGGCCGCGCAAGTCATTGTGCTGACCGAGCCTGGCGCGTTTCTCTCTGTTGATGAGCGACTCGTCGGGATGTTGCCTCTGTCTTCGCCGCTGCTCCTGTCCCCAGGGGAACATCGGATGGGCATCGAGTATCCCAACAAACGAATCGACGGACAGTTTGGGATTGCCCCTGGTCGTTATTATGAGGTGCGTTTCGATCGCGAAACCAGCACGTTGGTCTTCTCCCTTTTGCCCGCTGCGCTGACGGTGGATGAACTGACACAGCTTTTTCCCGAACAGCGCGAAGACATACGAGCCGTCCTGGAGGAGTCCTTGCGTTCTGTCGGTTCGACCGCGCTGACGGTGGAACATGCGCTGAATCTGGCCCCGCATCTGCGCGACTGCATGGCCAAGCCCAATTGCCAGCAACTGTTGGCACAAAAAGCCGAGGTGGAATTCGTCCTCCACGCGACGGCAAAACGCATGGAAAAAAGCGACGGGTGGCTGCTCCGTTTGTTTGTGAGACACCGCGATGTTGCAGAGCCTGCGGCGCAGGCGGAAGTGCCTTGTCCGGGGTGTTCTCCATCGGATGTGTTGGCGCTTCTCAAGAAGCAAACTCCCGATGTCTTGGCCAAGGCATACAAGCGGCGGACAGGCACTCTGTTGGTTTCAACAGAACCGACAGGGGCCGAGGTGTTTCTGGGGTCTGTGCGGCTCGGTACAACGCCGCTGCGACGGGTCCTGTGGGCAGAACCGATCAAGGTGTCGTTGCGAGCCAACGGTTACAAACCCCTTGAAACAACCGTCACCCCGTCCCCCAATTCCGCCCTATCGCTGGAACTTGCGCTCGAACCCATCGCACACACCGTTGTGAGGGCCGAAAAACGAAAGCTCGCGCCCAAGCGGAAAGTGTGGCCATGGATCGTTGTGGGTGCGGGTGCTGCGGCGACCTTGGGTGTCTCGCTGCTTTTCGGTCTTGTCCCCCAATCGAGCGATCGGGTGGATTGGTTGCCATGACTTCGCTGACCTATTTTAGGGCATATACCATGACGACTTGGTTTGTTCGGAACGCTTGTTTTGTTGTGCTGGCACTCGGAATCGGAACGGGCTGCGCGCCGGTTTGCAGCAGAACGGACGGTGCTTGCGTCGAACTGGCCGTCTCTGGCGCTGGAACCTACGAGACGTATTCCATTGAATGGCGGCATACGACAAACGAAGAACCCTTCGCCGCCATTCGTCGCGGTGCCACCGAGGCTGGCGGCGGCCTTCCCCGCATATTCCGATTGACTCCCCCTCCCAGCGTTTCAGCCGAGACCGTGACGAGTGTAGGGGTACTCGGCCTCTCCCATGGGGGAATGGAGCAAGCGGGCGGAAGCATCGAGTTGACGCTGGGTGCTGACGAGCATGCGAGGCACGTATTGCCCTTGGGCCTTCGGGTCGAACGAACGGACCTCTCTTTGGATGCGAGCACAACTGACCTTGTGGCCACAGACCTCAACGGAGATGGAACCATTGATCTTGCCCTGGTCGGGATGACCGAGGGTGCAAACGCCGGTTCCCTTTCTGGAGGCTTGCTTTCGGTTCTGTATGGGAATGGAGACGGCACCTTCTTTCCACCCCTTACCGCTGACATTCCCACCCAGCCCTTTTCCGTAAAAGCTGTGGACATCAACGCCGATGGCCAAAAGGACCTCTTCACCACCGGAGTGGGGGACTCCCTTTCTTTGTTTCAAAACCTTTCCTTCGACCAAATCGGCCCCCGCACCCCCATCCTCATCAACCCCGGCCCCCCCACAATCGACTGCCCCACCCCAACCAACCCCCGCAGCCTAGCAGTTGGGGACCTAAACGGGGATGGGGTGTTGGATTTGGTGGGGGGGGTGCGGCCTTGTTTGGTGGTTTTGTTGGGGACACAGAAGAGTGGGTTTGTGGCGAGTGGGGATGCGCTGCGACCTTCTCCGTTGTTTGTAGGGGATTCGCTGACACGGCTGGCGATGGCGGATTTCAACAACGATTTGCGACAGGATGTGGCAGTGATTCGCACCGCTCAGGGGATCGGGAACATCAGCGTGCTGCTCGGGGGAGAACTGATGAAGGGGCTGTCGTTTGCGACGACGTTTACGGCTGGAAACGAACCGACGGACTTGCTTTCCGCTGAGTTGAACGGGGACAAAAAACCGGACTTGGCGGTGGTCAGCGCGAAAAGTAGTTCTCTGCATGTCTTCCTGAACAAGGGTCTTGTGGATGGGAGTTTCGGAGGGGGACCGGCGGTCACAAACACGCCCGCCGATTTCGATTACTATCTGGGACTTCCGGGGTATGGTCCGACGTGTCTTGCCAGCGGAGACATCAATCAGGATGGATTGTTGGATTTGGCCATGTGTGATGCGGCACTTCCCACGATAGGGGTGATGTTTGGTCGGGGAGGGGGAGGCTTTGAACCCCCGATACGGTTGCTGGTGGACCGCACGCCAAGTGCGATTGCGATCGCTGATCTCGACGGGAAAGGCCAACTTGACTTGGTGGTGAGCCACGCGGCAAGCAACCGGCTGACCGTATTCCTCAACCGCTCGAATTGACCGGAATCGGAGAAATGTATTTTTTAAGGGGTACGCGTTTGTAGGAATTTGATAGGGTCACAGGATGAGCCAAACAGAAAACCCAGTGGTGATTACGTGCGCGCTAACGGGGGTGCTGACGGACCCGGCGGCGCATCCAGTGCCTGTGACGGCGGCAGAAATGGCGCAGGCAGCGCATGAAGCGTTCGATGCAGGGGCGACGGTGGTCCATTGTCACTACCGACAACAGGCTCCGGGAATGGGGCGTTTTCCGACGTGGGAAGAAGACGTGGTGGCAGAGATTGACTCGGCGATTCGGGCGCGGGTGCCGGACATCCTGGTGAACATGTCTACGGGGGTGATTGGAATGGATGTGAGTGCGCCGATTGCGTGTCTGGGTCGAATTCGTCCAGAACTCGCGGCGCTCAATGCGGGGTCCCTGAATTACCTGAAAACACGTTCGGATGGGCGATGGGCGTGGCCCCCTTTGGTGTTTGACAATCCGGTGGAAAAAATCGAAAAAATGCTCGCGGCGATGCAAGCGGTTGGGACGGTGCCGGAGTGCGAATGTTTTGATACTGGGATTGTGCGATCGATTGGTCTTTTTCAACAGGTGGGTCTGCTAAAAGGACCGATTCACGTTTCGTTTGTGATGGGAGTTGCGAGCGGAATGCCGTGCAAGCCGGAGTGGCTGCCGCTTCTGTGTGCGGAACTCCCGAAAGGGTCCCACTTCCAGACCATCGGAATCGGACAAAGGGAAGTGTGGGCCGTCCACCGTCGAGCGGCAGAGCTAGGCGGACATCTGCGAACAGGCCTCGAAGACACGTTCTACCTTCCGAACGGAGACAAAACCAAGTCGAACGGAAAGCTCATCGAGGCACTGGTGTCTGTCGCAAAAGAGGTGGGGCGATCGATTGCAACCCCGGCGCAGGCAAGGGCGCTGTGCGACGTACTTCCGGGCCCCCATGGTTCGCAAAAAGGAGTGTGATCAGAACACGTTTGGGAGTCGTCAGGCGCTTGTGTGGACGCAAGACGCGGCGCGCGGACGATATGTTGCGGAGTCGTTGCGAGAAGAGGGTTTTTCAGTCTCGCTGGTCACAAGTTCGACCGAGGCCGCCGCCGCGCTGTGTTTGGGAAAAGGGGGAGATCTGCTTGTCGCAGAACTTGACCCTGCGGACGCCGAAGGGGAGGCAGAGGGGGAAGCGGCAGCGGTAGCGAGATGGAAGGGCATGGCCTCGACGGTGCTCGTTGCCTCTAAGCATCCCTCTCCTTTGCAGGTGCGCAGCCTGATCGGGGCGGGTGCGTACGACGTGCTGGGATGGCCACTGAAAGCCGCTGAAGTGCAGTTGGCTCTGCACAAGGCGGCAGCGCGAGAGGGGGTGCTTGGGGACCGAACAGCGGGCCGGTTTTTGCCGGAACAGACAGACAGGAACGGGGTTTCCGCGGGGACAGAAGGAATCCTTGCAGAGTCCAAAGCGATGCAGGAACTGCTGCGGCAGATCAGGAAGGTTGCGGTTCACAAAACGCCTGTACTTCTTTTGGGGGAATCGGGAACAGGAAAGGAAGTGTTGGCGCGGGCGATTCACCGATGTTCGCCTCGGCAAGACGGACCATTTATCGCGATCAACTGTGGGGCTCTGCCGGAAACGCTGCTGGAAAGTCTGTTGTTTGGTCATGTTCAGGGGGCCTTCACAGATGCCTTTCGAGATGAACCGGGGGTGTTCCGGCAAGCCTCTTTGGGAACTCTGTTTCTGGATGAAATCGGAGAGTTGCCCCTGAAGCTTCAGGTCAAACTGTTGCGTGTGCTGCAAGAGCAAAAAATTCTGCCCGTTGGGAGTACCCAGGAAGTCGCCGTTGATGTTCGCGTGCTGGCGGCGACGCTGCGGAATCTATCCAAGGAGGTCGAGGCAGGCCGGTTCCGTGCCGATTTGTACTACCGTTTGAGCGTGGTGGAACTCTGTGTTCCGCCGCTGAGGGAACGACCGGAAGACATCTTGCCGCTTGCTTTTCATGTTCTGCGGAGGACAGCGCAACGCCTTGGTCGTCCCATTGTGTCGATGTCTCCTTCCGCACAGCAGGCGTTGCAGCGGTATCCGTTTCCGGGCAACGTGCGAGAGCTCGAAAACTTGATTGAGCGTGCAGTGGTGTTGTGTGAAAAAACCAGGCTTGAATCGAGCGACCTTCCTTTCGATGTGGCGAGCGGTTTTTTAGCCAAAACAGATTGGGAAAAGAGTGGCGAAGGGGGGACTTTGGGGGAGGAAAAAGGGGGGACTGTAGCGAGGGTTTCGGAAGGTTTGGGGGCCTCTGATCTGTCGATCAAAACAGCCACCATACGCATCGAAAAGGAACTGATTGCGCGAGCACTTCACAGAACAGGAGGGAACCGCTCCGCAGCCGCTCGCCTGCTAGACCTCTCCCATCGGGCTCTCCTCTACAAACTACGAGAATACGGTTTCAGCGACGAGCCTCCAAAGGCGTCGAAGCCCAAGTGAAATGGCCGCCGACAGGGGTTCCACGGGGAATGCTTGACTCTTGTGGAACCAACGAGCCGGCCTTGGTGGTGTCAAAGGATGGCCTTGCGTGTGTTAGGGGTTGGCTCTTGTTCGGTCGGGGGTTGGCCTTGCGTGTGTTAGGGGTTGGCTCTTGTTCGGTCGGGGGTTGGCTTGCTTGGGTCCGCACAGTCGCCTGGTGAAAGCCTCGGTTTGGCCTACGCAACGCCGAGGGTTGGCCTGCTTGGGCCAAAAAAATGGGCCTTCTGCTGCCAAAGGTTGGCCTGGCAACTGCCCATCACCGATAGGACAGGGCCACATGACCAGCCTTGCCGAGGCCAAACGTGGGCCGCAGCAGGCCAAAAAATTTGGTTCTTTCAGGCCGATTCCCTGCGGTGCACATGCCAAGGGTTGACCTTGAAGAGGCCAAACGTCGGCTCAGCAGGTGCAAGGAGTCGGTTGCGCAGGTGCAAGGGGTTCATTTTTGGATGCCGGGGTGCCGCCACTACGACTTCTTCTTCCGTATCCGTTCGTAGTCTTTGAGTCGTTGGGAGGTTTCGGGGGACACGGCGATTTCCACTCGGTCGCACAGCTCGCGGAGGGCCAAAAAGCGGTTGAGGCTGTGTTGTCTTTCGCGGGTCCATTTCACCTGGAATACCACGCCGTCTCGTTCATAGGTCAGGCGGACTCCGCTTGCGGTTTTGTTGATCTTTTGACCGCCGGGGCCGCTGCCTTTGACGGCTTGTTCTTGAACGGAAGACAGCTCGATGCCGAGTCGCTGGATGCGCGCCAGCAGCTCTTCTTTTTTTTCGGGCCGGACGCCCGCGCCGTCAGGGAACTTCATCGGTTTTTTCAGGCACCCAAGGGGCCGGTTCGGGGGTGGTCTTGGGTTTTCCCGAAACCAGCGTGAACAGACACGGGAGCAGAAACAGAGACAAGAGGGTCGAGGAGGTCAACCCCCCAACGACGGCGAGTGCGAGGGGGCGGTTCGACGCGGCAGCCTGTTCCAGGCCGAGCGCGGTGGGCAAGAGACCGATGATGGTGGCCAGGCTGGTCATCGCAATCGGAATGAACCGGACGCGCGCAGCACGGACGACGGCTTCTGCCACATCGTAGCCCGCAGAAACCTCAAGAGACGCTGCATCAATGAGGAGGATGCCGTTTGAAACGGCAATCCCGACGACCAACAACATCCCCATCAGGGCAGGAATGGAGAACCCCTGTTTGGCAGATAGAAGCGCCAACACGATGCCGAGCAGCGAAACAGGAATGGTAAACAGCATGATGAAGGGCAAACGGAGGGAATGAAACTGGGACGCCATGATCATGAAGACGACCATGACGGCGAGGAGGATCGCGACCCCCAAACCGCCAAAGGTGGTGCGCAGTAGATCGATCTGCCCGACAAAACTCCATTTCAGAGAGGCAGTTTTCGGTTGGGTGCGCAGTTTGCCTTCGAGTTCTGCGGCAGCGGTGCCAATGTCGCGTCCGTCGGTTTGAAAGTTGATGGTGGCGACGCGGGTCAGTTGGTTGCGTTCGACAAACAGGGGCCCGACCGACCTCCGAATCGTCCCATAGGCACCAAGGGGGACCGTTTCCCCTTTGGCGCTCATGCGCAAGGGAATCCGGGACAGGGCGTTGGGGTCATTGACGGCTTTGGGACTGTAGCCGGTGACGACGTAGTACGACTGGCCGTTGCCGCCATCGACCCACACGCTGGGGGTGTTGATGTTGCCCAAGGTGGCTTCGAGGGTGGCCTGAGCCGCGCCGCGCAGTTGCACGCCGACCATGCCGGCAGAGGTTCGATCGATGTTGACGCGGACCTCGGGATAATCGAGTTGGAAAGTGGGGGTGACATCGACCAGGCCGGTCACGGTGCGTCCGACCTCAGCGACGGCCACGGATTGCGCAGCCAGGTCTTCCAGAGAATCGCCGCGCACCTCAACAACAATCGGTGCGGGGTATCCGTTGCCGAACACGCGCGCGACGAGCCCGCCGGGCTCTTGCTGAAAGTCGATGCCGGGAAAGTGGCGGGACAGCGTCGCTCGGATGGTTCGGGAAAGCTCGTGTTGCGTGGCGGTTCGGTGTTCGGGGTCGGTCAGCTCGATGCGCAGAAAACCCATGTGGGGGCCGGCATTGGGACTGTTCATGGCGGCTCGCGCATTTTGGGAGGACCCGACGTTCATCAAAAAGTGTGTGTAGGTGTCGGCAGGGAGTTCTTTTCGCAACAAGGCCTCCATGTCGCGCGCGACCTTTACGGACTGGGGCAGCGAGGTGCCGGGCGCGAGACGGAAATAGATGCGCTCCATGCTTTCGTCGATTTCGGGGAAGAACGTACTCGGCAAACGGACTGCGATAGAGACGCTGGCGGCAACCAGGACGAGCGCACTCCCAAGCACCCAGAACCGATGCGGAAGCACCCGCCGCAGTAGGCCGGCATAGGCCTCGGCCAGCCCCTGTGTTTTGTCCGAAAACCAGCGCGCGAGCCGCCCCGGTTCGCCGTGCCCCAAAACGTACCGACATCCGAGCGGCGTCACCGTCAGGCTGATGAAATACCCGGCGAACATACCGGTGGCGACCGTCAAGGCGAGCGGCGCAAACAATTTCTTGGCCAAACCCGCCAGCAAGAGCACGGGCAGAAGCACCGCAACCGTCGTGAGCGTCGCCGCCAGCGCAGGCAGCGCGACGGCATTGGCCCCTTTGAGCGCGGCTTCCTCGTCCGACAGACCTGTGTTCCGGTAGCGGTGGATCGATTCGAGCACGACCACGGAAATGTCCACGAGCGGACCCATGGCCAACGTGAGCCCCCCAAGCGTGAACGCATTGAGCGTCTGCCCCGTGGCGTACAGCGTGAGCAGAATCGTCGCAAACGCAATGGGAATGGAAAACATGGCCACAAGCACGGCGCGCAGATTCTGCAAAAAGATCAGAATCACAAGCGACACGAGCCCCATCGCCAACATCACTTCGCTGCGCAGACCTTGGTAACTGCTGCGCACGAACGTGGACTGGTCAAAGATGGGGAACACCTCCATGCCTTTGGGAAGGGTGCCTTGCAGGTTCGCGAGGATTTTCTTCACGGAATCGACAATCTGGATGGTGTTTCCGCCCGGCACGCGCAGCACGTTCAGGTACACGGCCTCGCGTCCGTCCAGGCTGACCGCTTGCGTTTCGGGCGCACCGCCATCTTCGACCTTGGCGACATCCCGCAGAAGCACCGGCTTGCCCTGTTTGAGCTTGACCACCGCCTCGCCAATTGCCTTCACGCGGTCGGGCACGGCATTGGTATAGACGTTGGCGTCAAACCGCTCGCTGATGAAGCGGCCCGATGGCAGAAGCGCGTTCGTCTGCGCCACGACCTGCGCAAGGTCCGAAGACGACACGCCCCGCGCCTGCGACGCGACCGGGTCCACGACAATGTTGATCTGCCGCTGCCGCCCGCCGTTGGGAGACGCGCTCGCCACGCCGGGAATCCCCTCGATGATCGGTTCGATGACGTTCTGGGCGTAGTCGTAAATCTGCGGCCCCGTAAACCCCTCCCCGAGCACGGCCACCTGAATCACCGGCGCATTCGACGGATCGTATTGCAGCACAAACGGCGGCAGCACGCCGAGGGACTTGGGCACTGCCGCCATCGCAAACGCGACCTGCTGCTGCACCAACGTCTGCGCCGCGTTGAGGTCCGTCCCCCACTTGAGCCAGACGTACACCACGGACAGGTTGTTGCGCGAGACGCTCTGGACATGATCCACGCCGGGGGTCGCACTCACGTACTTTTCGATCCGCCACGAGATCGTTTTTTCGACATCTTTGGGCCCAAGCCCCGAGGCCAGCGTCCCCACGACCAGCACCGGAGGCGTCAGTTCCGGGAACGTGTCCACGCCCAACCGGGGTACCACCACCGCCGAAAACACGATGAGCGCGATGCTCAACATCAAAATCGCGATCGGATTGCGCAAGGAAAGCTGCGTCATGGCGCTTGTCCGGGCTGTTTTGGACCCGCCTCCTGCGCTTTTCGCTCAGTTGTGTCTGTTGGCTGGTCTGTTGGCTTGTCTGCTGGCTTCTCTTCGAGCTTGTCTTCACCTTTCTCTGTCACCTTGTCCCCGTCGGAAAGCAGGGATCGGCCTTCCACGACGATGTGCGCCAAAGCGTCGATTGTGGGCGCGACGAAAGCACTTCCGCCGGATTCGCCCAAGACCGCGACCTTGCGTTTGCTCGCTCGCCCGTCGGCAATGACGAACAGGGTCGCCGTTTCACCTCGAATCTGCGCCGCTCGCAAAGGCACTTCCAGCGCGGGCAAGGGCTCGCCCACATCGAGCGTCGCCTCTGCCGTCGTCCCGACTGGGAAACGCCGTTCCGCGTCGAGCAGGTCAATCTCGGCGTGGATCGTCCGCGTCGAAGCATCCGCCCCCGGCGCCCGCCGCGCCACGACGCCCGACAGTTTTTCCCCCGTCGCCAGCATCCGCAAACGCACCGGAGTTTTTTCCGCAACCACTTGAAAGTCCGTTTCGGGCACATCCAACAGCACCCGCACTTGCGACCGGTCCACCATCGTCAAAATGGGCGCACCGGGCCGCGCAAAACCGCCCGGATCGAGCAGCCGCTCCGACACTTCCCCCGCAAACGGAGCCCGCAGCACGCAATCGTCCACCTCGAGCGTCGCCCGCGACAGACGCGCCTGCGCCGCCAACAGCTCGGCCTGTTTGCTCGAACTGTCTGCCGTTCGCCGTTCCACTTCGTTTTCCGACACGAACCCGCCCGACAGCAAACCCGACACCCGCGCCGCTTCTTTTTGCACCGCGTGCTGCGTTTCCGACAGCGCCCGCGCCTGCATCGCCAGCGCCTTGCTTTGCGCCGACGCATTGCGGCAATCGAGCGTCGCCAGCACCTGCCCTCGCGTCACCGCCTCGCCCGGACGAAACAGCACGGTATCGACATACGCCGACGTAAACTGCGGCCCAATCCGAGCCTCCAGCCACGGCGCAACCGTGCCCACATATTTCCGAAACGGACGAAATTTCGCGGGCCGCGCGACCACCGTCGTCACCCCTTTCGGTGCATCCGCGAGCGCCGTCCGGCTTTCCCCCTGCTTGGCCCGATAAAACGCCCCCAACAGCAGAAGCACCAACAGCACCACCCCCGAAACCATCACCACCGGAATCCTCAACGACCGTGACCTGGAACCCCGAGCGCGCATCTTGAAACTCCTTTCAACCTGATCAGCTCACCGCACACACAACCAACCCCGAGCGCGCACAGTACAAAAACAACCCCCGAACTGCTACCTCCACAAAACTCCTGCGGCCCACATTCGCAGCGGATACATCGGGCTTCTTGCTAACCCGGCATCGCGTTTTTGAGGGATGCTGTTCGGGAAAGGGGTGGGTTAGGAGCGGTGGGAGGGGGTCTTTTGACCACCCCCTACGACATGCGGAGACTCTCCGAGTGCGGCTTTGGCGGCTTCCATGATGGCCTCTCCGAGCGTCGGGTGCGGGTGAACGGTCAACGCCAAGTCCGGCAAAAAAGCACCCATTTCCAGGGCAAACGCTCCCTCGCTGATCAAATCGGTGGCAGCCGGGCCGACAATGTGGATGCCGAGCACCTGCTTGGTGTCTGCGTCAGCCACGACTTTCACAAAACCGTCGGTTTCCAAGGCCGCCATCGCCCGCCCGAGCGCCGCAAACGCATATTTTCCGGTCACGACGCGGTGGCCTTTTTCGACGGCCCTGGTTTCGGTCAGGCCAACGGAACCGATTTCGGGATCGGTGAAAATGACAGCCGGGATCGCGACGGCATCCTGTTCGGAACGGTGGCCGCACGCGACCTCGACGGCGACCTCGGCTTCGCGGCTGGCTTTGTGCGCGAGCATAGGTTGACCGCACACATCGCCGATTGCAAACACGTTCGGCACGCTGGTGCGCTGCTGCTTGTCAACCAGGACAAAACCGCGCGGATCGATGTTGACGCCGAGTTTTTCCAGGCCCAAGCCCTCGCTGTTCGGGCGGCGACCGACGGTAACGAGCACTCGCTCTGTCGGAATCGCTAGCTCTTTGTCCTTTTGTCCGTCGGACGAACGAGGCACGACAAACAGCGTCAGACCGTTGTCGGTTTCTTCGTATCGGAGCGCCTTGTGTTCCAAAAACACCTGAACGCCGAGGTTTTTCAGCTTTTTGGCGACGACGGAAACCAATTCTGGATCGTTGCCGGGCAAAAGCTGCTCGGTAAATTCGACGACGGTCACTTCCGCGCCGAGCTTTCGCCACATGGTGCCAAGCTCGAGGCCGATGTATCCGCCTCCGATGACGGTGAGGTGTTTGGGAACGGACGGAAAATTCAGGCCGCCGTCGGAATTGTGGATGCGTTGGTTGTCGATCGGAAAACCGGGCACGGTGATGGGGCGCGATCCGGTGGCCAAAATGATGTTGTCAGCGACGATGGATGTACTTCCTGTGGGTCCGCTGACCTCGACGGTGTTTGCGTCGAGCAGCGTGGCGGTGCCAAACACCCACTGTCCGCCCGCACTTTTCACGAGCTGCCGAACGCCGAACGTGAGTTTCTCGACGATGCCGGCTTTCCACTTCTGAAGCTGCTCCACGTCGAGCCGCGCGCCGCTGACCGAGATTCCCATCGAATCCAGGTGAGAGAGTTTGTCCCACTGCTTGGCGGCGCTGATGAGCGCCTTCGACGGAATGCAGCCCACATTGAGGCACACACCACCCGGAGACGCTTTTTCGACACAAACGACTTTTTTGCCCAATTGACCCGCGCGAATGGCCGCGACATAACCGCCCGGCCCCGAGCCGATGACACACACGTCGGTGCGTAGGTTTTGCATGGATGTTTTCCTTTCGTCTTTTTTGAAAAAGGGTTTTGAAAAAAGGAACGACCAGTGTAGAGCGCCTTCCCCAACAGTCACGCAGAACCTTGCCCAACCAGCCGCGCCGATTTTTCGCGAGATGCCCGGTGGGTTTGGTCGCGGGAGTTTGAGAAGTGAGCCAGCCGTACTAGGCTCGCGCGATGAAAACAACACGCCCAAAGCCGGGTTTTCCCCTTTTTTCTTTGCTCAGCGGTGTGGGCACCCTTGGTTTGCTCGGTTTGATTTTTTTCCCGTTCGGATGTGCGCAAACAGACGCTGACATTGCAAGTGAGGCGCTTTTTGCACAAGAACTGCGCGCGTCGTTTGCGACGTACACGATTCCAAAAGGTGCGCACAGTGCCCTCGTCAGCGATGCGACGCCTGGGAATCCGCTCGCGTGGTTTACGACGGTGGCGGGGCGCGATTACGTGTTTCGTTTCGATTCGTCTGCCGCGTATGTGATCACCCATCCCGTCGAGCCCAGCGACCAATTCGACTTCAACAAGCTGCCCGGTTTGTCGGATTGCGGGACGCTCGACCTGTCGGTCAACGGCGCGATGTTCGGCTGGCGTTTTCGTCTGGACAAAACGCCCCGCGTCGTCGAAGTCACGGCGTATGCGAACAACAACGGAAAACACCTGACGCCCGTCGCTCCGATGTTCGTCCTCGACGAGGCGGAATTGGCCGCGCTCGTGCCGATTCGGTATCGCGTGTACTTGGACGGCGGCGTGTATCGTTTCGAGGCGAAAGGCTCGGTTGCGGGCCGTTCCATCGATGCTGTGACGACGCTCCCGCGTGCATGTTCGACCACATCGCATAACAAGCTCAAATGGGCGTCCGGGTTGTATTTTGGGGGCACGTCCACCGCACCTTCCACCATCACGGGCACCATCGCTGAGAGCCCCTTTCGCAAATAACCTATTTCCGTCGGAGAACCCATGCACAAAGACACCATGCAAGCCGTTGTTTTGGAAAAAAACCAAGAGGGCGCAAGCCTGTTTCTGCGCGAGGTTCCGCGCAAAGCGCCGGGCGCAGGTGAAGTGGCCGTCAGCCTGCGGGCAGCGGCGCTGAATCGACGCGACGTGTGGATTCGGTTGGGACGGTACGCCGGCATTCGTTTGCCGACGATTTTGGGCTCGGATGGCGCGGGCGTTGTCAGCGCGGTGGGACCGGACGTGAACCCAAACCTCATCGGGCAAGAAGTTGTGATCAATCCGTCGCTGGGTTTTGGGGAAAACCAAGAAGCGCAAGCGCCCGACTATCGGATTTTGGGGATGCCCGACGACGGAACGTATGCGGAAAGCGTGGTTGTGCCCGCAAAAAACATCGTCGAAAAACCCGCGCATTTGAGTTTTATCGAGGCTGCGGCGTTGCCTTTGGCGGGTTTGACTGCATATCGGGCGCTGTGTGTGCGCGGCCAAGTGCGACCGGGCCAGACCGTGCTCATTCCGGGCATCGGGAGCGGCGTTTCGACGATGGCGCTGTTGATGGCGCGACATGTGGGTGCGCGTGTGATTGTCACGTCCGGGCATGCGGACAAACTCGCAAAGGCGCAGGAGCTCGGGGCGGCGTTCGGCGTGTCGTATCGCGACGAAGATTGGGCCGATCAAATCGCCGGTCATTTGGGCGGTGCAAAAGTGGATTTGGTCGTGGACGGAGCGGGCCAAAAAGCGTGGGAAAACAGCCTCAACCTGCTGCGTCCGGGAGGCCGGATTGTGAGTTACGGCGCGACAGCCGGAATCGCGCAGGTGGATCTGCGCAAATTGTTTTGGAAACAGCTCAACGTCCTCGGAACCACGATGGGAAGTGAGCGCGATTTTGCCGAAATGGTTGCGCTGTTTTCGGCGGGAAAACTCCGACCCGTCATCGACGAGGTATTCCCACTTTCCGAGGCTGCTGCTGCGCATGTGCGCATGGAACTTGGCGCACACATGGGAAAACTGGTGTTGCGGATCGGCGCATGAACTTGCTCGCGGCCATCGAGCGGTATTTGGACACGCTGCGCGCCGAGCGAGGTTTGTCGACGAACACTCTCGAGGCGTATGCCACCGACCTGCAACAGTTTTTCGCGTTCGTAACCGAGCAAGACGAGGCTGTGGCGCAAGAGGTCTCGAAACTCGATGGGCGGCACACCCTCGGTTTTGCGGTTCAGTTGGGCAAACAAAATCTGGCGTTGCGGTCGCAAGCGCGCAGGCTGTCCGCCGTTCGGGGTCTGTGCAAATTCTTGCGTCGAGAAAAGTGGCTCGCGGGCGATCCGATGGCCGATTTTGCGTCGCCCAAACTCGAGCGAAAATTGCCGACCACGCTTTCGACGCAAGAAATCGAGGACGTGTTGTCCAAACCCGACGAAAACACGCCGCGGGGTTTGCGCGACTTGGCCATGATCGAGGTCCTCTATTCGTCCGGCTTGCGCGTGACCGAGTTGTGTCGCTTGCAGCTTGCCGATGTGGGGCCGGGTTATCTGCGGACGACGGGAAAAGGTCGCAAAACGCGCGTGGTTCCCCTCGGCGAAGCGGCTCGAAATGCACTCGAGGCGTATCTTGCGCGTTCGCGTCCGCAACTTCTGTCCGGCAAAACGTCGGCGTATCTGTTTGTCACGCACCTTGCCCGACCGATGACGCGGCAGGGATTTCACAAACGCCTCGCAGCCTACGGTCGAGCCGGTGGTCTTTCGCGCGTTCATCCGCACCTTTTGCGACATTCGTTCGCGACGCATTTGCTCGAGGGCGGCGCGGATTTGCGAGCCGTGCAGGCGATGCTCGGACACGCCGATGTGGCGACGACGGAGATTTACACACACGTTGCGACTTCCTCCCTGCGAAAAACCTACCGTCGGCATCACCCCAGAGCCTGAAACAACCCAAACCGAGCCTGATTTGCGCCGTATTGGGCGGAAATTTCGCGAGTGGTTTTGCGTTGGGAATTTGTTAGCGTCTCGGCCATGCCAGCCAAAGAATTTGCTTCTGAAACCGATTTTTCCGTCGGCTCTCTCGACAAAACCGAGTTCGCACCCGACGACTTTTCGGACTTGCAGTTGTGCCGCAAACTCCGCAGCAAACTTCTGTTTTCGGCAGTGGAAACCGACGGTGGTGAACCTGTCTCGGCACTTTCACACATGGGAAGTGCGGCGGTGTACTACTGCCTCTCGACGATGGAATGCGCTGGCCCCGACGGAGGCCTCGCTCATGTGGATTTGTGCGGAAAAGGGCGCGCATGCTGCGCCGCGCGGGGAGAAGTCGCCCCCGTCTGAGCCACCGTCAGATAGGGCAAGGGCGGGACAAACGGCGAGACATCACGGGGTCGGCGTGGGCGATGGTTTTTTGCACTCGCCTTCGTAATCCACAGAAACGCCATTGCTGTACGCCGTGCAGCGATTTCCATAGGTTTTTCCGTCGCAGCCACACACTGGCATGTACACCATCGGGCAAGCGTCCGGCTGCCTTTGGCACGTTCCCGGCGCGTCTGCTCGACCGCAGTTGGCCGTGTCCGGTCGCAGACAGAACAGACCCAGCTCGCACGTCATCGGCAGACCGCGCGAACCGCAAGCGTCGCCGAGTTTGCCAGGTGCAGGTCCCGTCGAGATCGCCACAAACGGTGTGTACGCTTGGTTCACTTTCCAGGTCTGTCGGGTTCCCGTCGCAGACAGAGAACCTGCCGTCAACACACCTTCCGGTTTCGTCGAAATCGCCTTGAGCAGCTCGCCTGCCACCGTCGCTGGGAATCGCGTCGCATCAAACGACACCACATGCGACCGTTGCATCGTCGAGAGGTTCAAGTGTGCGTGTTGAAACGACGGACAGCCCACACAGGCCACCGGCAATTCATTCGAGCGCGCAAACATCCCGCTTGGAAGACCGCTGGCCCGCGCGATCCACGCCTCGGAAACCACCAGTTTGTCGTAGGTTTTTCCGGCGATCGGCGCGGTCTTGCCGATCGTGCCCCGCATCAGCGCCGAGCCTTTTTGCACAGCGTCGGCCAGTTTGTCCTGCGACGCGCGATCCAATTTCAGCGCGCTGTAGTCAAACTCCAGAATGCGGCACTCAGGCTGCGCCGTACCGTCGGAACAAACCGTGGTCCTTTGGTTTACGCGCTGCGTGAAGTATCCGCCGCACATGGGATAAGCACACTTGCGAAGATCCGGGCGAGTCACTCGGAAAAACGTCGAGTTGGGATATCCCCAAAGATCGTTTTCCGCTTCAGGTTGTTGACCCAGCATCGCCGGATCGGTTGCAAGCGAATCGTCCTGGGCACCGCATGCAGCGACCCCCAGAAACACCCCCAAAGCCAAGGAAAAGAGTTGTTTGTTCATAAGCGAGTTCTCCTTTTGTGTGTACGCCCCGACTCAATGCCGAGGCAAACGCGAACGTATGCACATATTGATATGATTGTCAATGGTTTTTCAGGGTCAAAAAATTCGTGCTGTTCCCGTCGGTAGCAAGGTTTTTCATTGGATTGGGGACTGGTTTGCTTTTTGAATGGGGCTGCGCCGTCCGTTGTCGTCTCGGGCATTGTTTGCCCGTGAAAAACGGCGGTTCAGGGAGAATACACATGGACAGACTGTGGGCACCGTGGCGGATGTCTTACGTACAGCAGGCGGGCAGCGAGAGCCAAGGCAGCGAACCCGATGCGAAAGCGTGTATTTTCTGTGAATTTCCGTCGCTGGGGCCGACTCACTTTGCAGAGAAACTCATTCTCTGTTGCACCCCTTTCGCGTTCGTCATGATGAATCGCTTTCCGTACAGCGGAGGCCATTTGTTGGTGGTCCCCCGACGGCACGGGGCAGAGTTAATGGCTCTTCCGAGCGAAGAGTACCAAGCCACCTGCGAGCTGTTGCGCAAGTCTCACAACATTGTGTGTCAGAAGCTGTCCGCTCACGGCGCGAATCTGGGAATGAATTGCGGGCGCGTCGCCGGGGCAGGCATCGACGAGCACAGCCACTTTCACATCGTGCCGCGTTGGAACGGCGACACGAACTTCATGCCTGTTCTGGCCGACGTAAAAGTGGTGAGCGAGCAGTTGGAGGCGACGTACCACAAACTCCGGCCCGCGTTTGCGCTGCTCGACGAAATGGAGTAGCTCCGTCGGCGCAGGAAACCAGACCGGATGCGTTACGCCCCAGGTTGCACTGACTGCGTTTCCATCTGGCTCGGTGCGACCGTGATGACGACGGATTTCGAGGTTGGAGTGCGGCTCTTGTCGGCCCAGCTTGTGGCCGGAACCAGGACGTTCGCTTCGGGGAAATACGTCGCTGTGCAGCCTCTCGGAATCGGATAGGGCGTGACGACAAACTGGCGAGCGACGCGGCGCTCGTCTGCAAAATGGCTGGTCAAATCCACTCGCTGACCGGCGGACAAACCCCGTTCGCGCATGTCTTCTTCGTTCATGAACAGAACCCGTCGCCCGCCGAACACGCCTCGATACCGGTCGTGCAAACCGTAAACCGTGGTGTTGAACTGGTCGTGCGAGCGGATGGTCATCATCAACAGTTGGCCCGCAGACAAGTCGTGTCTCGGGATGGCACCGACGGTAAACCGCGCTTTTCCTTGCGGTGTCGAAAAGCGCCGTTCCCGCGCCGCATTCGGAAGCACAAAACCATGCTCGTTGCGGACGCGCCGATTGAAATCGGCAAAGTCTGGCACCGTCGCCTCGATTTCGTCGCGAATCCGGTCGTAATGTTCACAAAGCGTTCGCCACGGAACTTGGCTGCGCGAACCCAGCACGGCCTGCGCCAAACCGCACACAATCGCGACTTCGCTGCGGAGTTTGGCTGACGCCGGCGAAAGCACACCTTCCGATCGGTGTACGACGCTCATCGAGTTTTCGACGGTGACAAATTGCAAACCGCCCGCCTGCTCGTCTTTTTCGGTGCGGCCCAGGCACGGCAAAAGCAGGTGTGCCGGACCCTCGAGCAAATGTCCGCGATGCAGCTTCGTGGACACATGTACGAGCAAATCGCACTTCCGCATCGCCTGCGCCGTGACTTCGGTGTCTGGCGTCGCCGACAAAAAATTCCCGCCGAGGGAAAACAAAAGACGCACGCCGCCTTGCAGCATCGCGAAAATCGTTCCCACCGAATCCAGCCCCGGCGTTTTTGGGGCCGTAAACCCATATCGTTTTTCGAGACGCCGCAAAAATCCCGGTTCGGGCGTCGGCGCAATGCCCATCGTCCGATCGCCCTGCACATTGGAGTGGCCGCGCACGGGGCACAGACCCGCTCCAGGCCGTCCGATGTGGCCGCCGAGCAGCATCAGATTCACAAGTTGCTGAATCGTCGCCACCGCTGCTTTGTGTTGCGTCAGTCCCATCGCCCAACACGCAATGACCCGACGGCTGCGCAAAAAAACCGCTGCTGCTGTGCGGATGTCTTCTCGACTGAGCCCGCAGGCGGCCAAAATGTCGTCCCACGAAGTCGCGTCAAGGTCCGCAAGCAATTCCTCGATGCCGAGGGTGTGCTCTCGAACAAACGTCCAATCAAACACCTGACCCGGACGCGACCGTTCGGCGACCAAAAGCTCTTTCATGATTCCCTTGAGCAGCGCCGCGTCGCCGTCGATCCGAACGGGCAAAAACAGCGTCGCAATCTGCGTGCCCCCAAACACAACATCCGACGGCTTTTGTGGATGCGCGAACTGCAAAAGCGACGCTTCCGGGAGCGGATTGATCGCGACGATTTCACAGCCTCGCTGCGCCGCTTTCTGCAACACCGACATCATCCGAGGGTGATTCGTCCCCGGATTTTGCCCGAGCACCAAAATCGCGTCCGCCTGTTCAAAATCGTCGAGCTGAACCGTGCCTTTTCCGACGCCCACGGTTTCTTTCAACGCGACTCCGCTCGACTCGTGACACAAGTTCGCGCAATCGGGCAAGTTGTTTGTGCCCAGTTGCCGCACAAAAAGCTGAAACAGGTACGCCGCTTCGTTGCTCGTGCGTCCCGACGTGTAAAACGCCGCCTCGTCCGCCGAGGACAACGCGCTCACCTGGGCCGCAAACCGTGCATACGCTTCCTCCCACGAAATGGACCGGTAGTGCGTCGCCCCTTTTTCCAACAGCAGCGGCTCGACCAAACGCCCGAGTTGCCCCAGCGCGTAATCCGTTTGCGCCGCCAGTTCCCCGACGCTGTGCTGCGCAAAAAAGCCTGCGTCGATTTTTCGCCGAGTCGTTTCCCACGCAATCGCCTTGGCACCGTTTTCGCAAAATTCGATCGACCCTCGCTCGTGAGACGCTTCTGGCCAGGCACACCCCGGACAATCCACGCCGCCGGGTTGATTCACCGACAGCAACGTCCGCATGCCCCGCACCACACCCACATCGTTGCGGGAAAGCTCACCCAGTGTGGACAGGACCGACAGCACCCCACCTGCTTGTTTCGCCTCCACAGTCGTTTCGGGCAAACCACTTTCCAACGGAGGCTGCGCTTTTGTCGTCGAGTCCGCCGTCATTGCCTTCTGTGCCTCCTGTGCCGAGCGTTACTTCGACAGACGTGCGAGCCGACGCAGCGTGTCCAGCTCTCCGTGAAGAACGACCACATCGTCCGCTTCAAGCTGTTCGGTGGGTGCCGGTGCCAAATGGCCTTGTGTGGCAACGGGTTTTCGCGAAAGCACCATCACACGCTGATGTTCAGAAAGCATCGCGATCGACGTACCTACAAGCGCGGATGTTTTTCCAATCACCAACTTCGCCGTGAACAGCTCGCGGCCATCCAGCGTAAAACTGCCCAAAATATCCAGGTCGAGCACCGACGCAGCCACCAGCGGCGCAGCGGCAGCCGCCGACGAAAACGCGACCTCCAGATGGAACGCATCCCGCAGTTTGTTTGCGATGTTTTCGTCGAACATGCGCAGCACCACGCGGATTTGGGGATTCAGTCGCCGCGCATCGAGCGCGATTTCTACATTCGCCAAATCGTCGTTCGTCGCGATCACCAGCGTTCGCGCGTGATTCAAACCGGCTGCCTCGAGAGATTCCTCGTGCCTTGCATCCAGAAGCAGCACCGGAACCCCCATTTGCTGCGTCCGCGCCAAAAAACCCGACTCGGTGTTTTTTTCGATCACCACCACGTCGAGGTGCCAGTGCAAAAGCCGCTCCAAAATGCGGTATCCGACGTGTCCCAAGCCGCACAAAATGATGTGATCCCGATACGTTGAGGCCAGCACGCGCGTCCACTCCTTTTGATTTTCCTGACGCGAAAAAAGCAAGAGTGTCGCACGCACCACCGTGTCGGCAACAACCAAAAGCCCGATGAGCGGATAGCCAAAATACACCGCCCGAGCCAACCAGTGACGAGGCATCGGATACACCGATTCCAGGCCAAACAAGCTGTATGTCGCAAACAGACTTTCCAAAAAATCGGGCGGTGCGCCGTCTTTGCGAGCATAGGTGTGAATGACCAGCGTCCCGACGGCCAGAAGCACCCAAATCAGCACGAAACTCGGCCAAAACTTCTGCACCACCAGCCTCAAAAAACGGATCGTCGCCCGGACTCTGCGCGCTGCTCGTCTCCGCAAGTGGAGGCGCCGCTCGCTTTCCTCGCTGGTCACAGCGAAAAGGCCTGTCGTGTGCGTCTTTCGCTTCAAAACCGAACGATTGTATCAGCCACGTCAGGGCCAGTTGCGACGCATTTCCGGGTCGATCTGGCTACAGTCCGGTGACGATCCGGTCACGGCGAACCGTGCCGAGTATTGAGGATGTCCAACAGACGCCGGACCCCGCGCCGCTCGTCGGAAAGAAACTGACCGACGGTCCGAAGCACTGCCTCATAGTCCGCGATCGTGAAATTCGTGCCCAGCACGCCTGGCATTCCCGCCGCGCTGCGATCGATTTCTCCCATCGCGTCTGACAGAAGAAACGCCGGATATCGACCGAGCGTATCGGGCGTAAACAAATTCTGGCCGATGCGAACCAAAACCTGTTTGTCATCGTGGGGCAGACCCCGCCGCAAAATCGCCAGCAACCCTTGGGCGACCTCGGGATCGAGCAAACCTGACAGACTGCGCACAATGGGCACCAAATCCTGATCGTCCGCCAAAAGCTGCATTGCGTCCGCCGCCGAGTAGAGCAGCGCACGAAAACGCGGCGCATCTTGGCTCTGCGGTCCTTGGTCCGACAGAAAGCCCGAAAACAGGCGATACAGTCGAGGCCTCGCCTCGTCGGAAGCAGCCACTTGTCCCAACACATCAAAACTTGCTGCTGCAATGGGTCCCGTCAGCGTCTCAACGAGATTTGGAAACAGCGTGTGTTTCACCCACACGGACATCTCCTGTGCATTCCCGTGCGCCGACACACGATGCTTCAACAGGTCCAGCCCGGCCACGACGATGGGTCTGAACCTTGGCGTCGCAAACTGATACGTCCCCACAGATGGCGTTCGCGCTGTCAAATACAAATCGGCAAGTGCGCTCATCCCCTCGTTCCACTTCGAGGCTGCTGCGCTGTTCTGTTTTCCGAGTTCCCGCCGCTTCTGGTATCCAAACGCGAGCAAATCATAGGGGGTCACACGGCCCGCTGCCGTCGCTGACAACACGTCTTGAACGATCGGATCTCCCGTCGGTGAAAAAGTCGGCTTTCCGTCGTTTCGCACGGCCAGAGTCCGACCATCTCGAAACGTGAGCGGCCCCGAAAGACGCGCGGCCTCCGGATCGAACAAGAAACGCGCAAACCGAGCTACCACCGTCGAGAGTGGCACATTCGAGCCATCGTCTGTGCGCACATTCGCCAACATGGCCGCCAGCGCCCGAGACGAAGCCCACAAATCGCCAGTCGCCATCAATTTGGCAATCAACGGTTCATATGCCGAAAGACCAGAGCGTTTTTGTTGGGCTCCATAACTTGAAGTTCCAAAAAACGTAGATTGAACAGTGGGCCAATGCCGATGCAAAACAGAGAGCAAATCCACCAAAATTTGTCCAGCGTTTCTCCATTTCAAACAAGCCCCGCTGGTATTCCGTTCAATGCACTCATCGTGTTTGGCAAACGCATCCACGATCGGGCGAAACGCTGTGTAAAAATTCACGTTGGCTTTGATCTTTCCCGATCCATCTCGCGGGTGAACGGCCTCGAGCGAAAACAAAGCACCGTCATAGTATTTCTGCCATTCTAAGTTCTGATTGGAACACAGCGTTCCAGGCCGAGCAGGTTCACACGAGCCAAAATCCAGCGTTGTTTTGAAAAACTCGGCTCGTCGGCTGTTTTCTTGAAACAAGATTCTGGCCAACATTGCAGGGGTTGGATACTTTCCGAATCCGGGGATTCCGACCAAATTGTCCAACAAACCAAGTCCATCCAGTATTTGCGCTTGTGTTCTTAGAGTGTTGTCTGTAATCGAATTCAAAAAATTGGTATATGGGTCGCGTGATTTAACGGAATCTGTCCCAATAGATAACAAATAATACAAAGCCAAATCATCCAATCGAAACAACGTGCAAGGCTTTGCCGGTCCAGCAATCTTGATGTCGATCACTATTTTTATATTCACATACGCACCATCTTTGTTGCAAAATGGAATTTGATTAGCGTCGTGAACAATTTGTAAAATGCGTTGCAAAGCGGATCTGTTGTTGTTTCGATTTTCTGGATTTTTGTCAAAATCCGAATCTGGCTTTCCGCGATCCACCAAATGCTTCCCGAGTGTTCCCACAACCGAAGACAAATCAGCGGGCTGTCCGCGTGTGTCAAGCTGATCTTGGTTCATAAACAATTGGCTGCTGTCCGTCGCCAAAAGCGAGATGATCTGACCCAAATCAGCGGTTGCCGGATCACCGAATGCAAGCAATACATCACGAACCAGATCAGGGTCACGGAGCAGTCGAACGACGATCGGTGCCAAATCGTCATAAAGGGTTGAATCTTCTCTCAAGATTGCTGTGTTGTAATCGGGCTTCTTCGATTCATCAAAGCCTTTCGCTACCGCATCGAGATTTCTTGCGAGAACATTCTCTTGTGTTTGAAACAGCAGTTGCGCTGCCCGCAACAAACGATTCAGATCTGCACCTGTTTGTGACCCATTGTCTGAATAGGTTAAAAGCTGCAAAAAACCGTATGAAATCTCGATGAGAGGGCTCTGATTTTCATCATAACCGAGATAATCCAGAATTTCTCCTGTCGGATAGGTTTTTTTGCTGGATTTGCGAGGGCCTAGCAAGAAGGAGGCACCTTGTGCCAATCGAAACGGGATGTCTCTTTTTTCGTCAAAAAGACTGGGCGCTTCTCGAAGCAACCCGGCCAAAACCGTCGGGTCAAGATTAAAATAGCTATAAAGAGGCTGCGACACAGGAGACAGCAATGCTCGACCTTGCAAATCACGGGCCGCAGCCAGATCCTTTGAATAGAGACTATTGCTTACAAATGGCGTGACGAATGGAATCGCAATTCCATTGGAATCAATCAATCTTCCGTCTGGATTTGCGTCCGCATATCCATCTTTATCTTTATCAACATAAGGAAATGGAATGGATGTGCCCTGAAGTGCAATCAGTGGCAATCCTCGATGGTCTCTGCGGATGGCGTAATAGGCTTGTCCTGCGGGCAAAGTGACAAGTTCAGGCGATTCCGTGAACAAAAAACGATGGACCAAATTCAGTGTGCGATCGGGCGATTGCGGAACTGGCGAAACGGAAGCAGCAAGCATTTCTCGACTGATGGCAAACAGCAGCGACGATACAGCCGACGCGGCTTTCGCATCGTGTACGTCCACAGCGGAATCTGCGAGCAAAGGGAGGACTGCGACCAGCGAGGAATGGAGTTCCGGGGCACCGAGCAAACTGCGCAACAGGCCGCCAGCTTGGGCGCGCGGGAAAAAACCCTCGCGATATCCCAGACGGGCCAAGGCCTGCGTGGCCTGTGAATCCTGTGCCATGCGAGCAAGCACTGCGCCCGCTTTGTCGGCGGCACGTTGAGCGTCTGGGCCTTCCAAACCGGGAAGCATCGCACGCACGGCGGAATCCGCGTCGTCGTACAGCATTTTGGGTACGGCAGTGTCGATGGCTGAAACGATGCTTTGCCGCCTGTCACCGACGGCAGTCATGACTTTTGGAGCACCTTCGGGCGGGGCCTCCCCGTCGCTGCACATTGGGCGAAACGACACACCAGTCGCATCAATGACAGGCCGCTGTCCGGCCAGGTGTTCCGAAAGCTGTGACGTGTATGCGACGCGCTGACAGGTCTCTCGGTACACGATCTCGCCGAGCGTTTTTTCGGGCGACACGGCTCGCTGCCCCAGATCGGTATCGCAACTTGCGGCACCGATACCAAAACCCAAAGCCAAAGCGAACCGAAGAGGTGAAACCACTCGACGAGAAATTTTGCGCATTGACACTCTTTTAGCGAAAAGCGGGTCTTCTGTCATGAGGACTCTTGATGAAGTCTTGTTCCAAATCGCGGTTTGCTTCTTGACGGACGATGCGCGCCTTTGCCACGCTGCGATTTCCTTGCGGTTTGGGATTTGGGTGTTTTGGAAGTCTGAGGAGAAACGGCCTTGTCGGAACCAAGAATTGCTATTTATCCGGGTTCGTTCGATCCCATCACCAACGGGCATATCGACATTTTGAATCGGTCGCTCGTGTTGTTTGACAAAGTGGTGATCGCGATCGCGGACAATGTGCGCAAACGGCCCATGTTCACGGTCGAGGAACGTCGGCAACAGATTTTGCGCGCAGTAGCGAACGATCCGCGCGTCGAGGTGGATGCTTTTGCGGGTTTGCTTGTGGGATATGCACGGACAAAGGGTGCGCGGTTTGTGGTGCGTGGTCTTCGGGCGCTCGCGGACTTTGAGTACGAGTTTCAGTTTGCCCACATGAACCACCGGCTGGCACCGGATGTGGATGCGATCTTCCTGATGACGGCGGCGCAGTATTTCTACGTCAGTTCGTCGCTGGTGAAGGAAGTTGCACAGTTTGGCGGCGAAGTGGATTGGATGGTGCCAGAGGGAATTCCCGAGGCGCTTCGAGAGCGTGTCTCGACGACAGCGAAACTGCCCGTATCGTCGTAACCGAATAACCGGTCAAGCCGTTTGGCCTTTGGAAAGAGGATTCACATGCGCACGTCTCGTCGGGTTGATGCACTGGTTCCGTCGATAACGCTCGAAATTGCAGCCCGCACTCGCCAGCTTTCCGCCGCTGGGCGCGACATTGTGAGTCTGACACTCGGCGAGCCAGATTTCCCTACCCCGGAATACATCCGGCAAGCGGCGTGTACGGCGATCGAACGCGGCGTGAGTCGGTACACGCCGGTTTGCGGGATTCCCGAGCTGCGGGCTGCCGCCGCAAAGGACCTTTCGGCTGTGCACGGCATACCGATCGCTTCCGACGAGGTGATGGTCTCCACAGGTGCCAAACAGTGCTTGTTCAACGTGCTTCAGGCGCTTTTGGATGACGGCGAGGAAGTGCTTGTGCCGACGCCAACTTGGCCAAGTCATGTCGAGCTGATTCGCTTGGCTGGAGGGGTTCCGGTGCTGTGTCCCTCGACGGCGGACCAAGGATTCCGTCTGAATGTTGATCTGCTGAGGGCCAAGATCACGCCTGCGACGAGGATTCTGCTTCTGGCGAGTCCGTGCAATCCAACGGGCGTGCTGATCGATGAGGGTGCGATGAAACAAGTGGTCGCACTTTTGCACGAGAATCCGCACGTCGTGGTGCTAACGGACGATCTGTACCGGCGGTTGGTGTATTCGCCGGGCCGTTTTGTGTCGCTTCTGCGTCTGGACCCGTCGCTGTGGGGGCGCGTGATTTTGGTCGATGGCGTGTCGAAAACGTATGCGATGACGGGTTGGCGAATTGGTTTTTGCGCGGCACCTCGTTCTCTGATCGCGGCAATGGACAAATTGCAAGGCCAGGTGACGACGAACGCTGCGTCGGTGTCGCAACACGCGGCCCTCGGGGCGTTGACGGGTGATCAAACGGAGGCAAAGCAGATGGTGGCCGAGTTCGATGCGCGACGGAAAGCGATGTGTCGGGGGCTGGCCTCGATCAAAGATGTGCGATGCGTCGAACCCGAGGGGACTTTTTACTGTTTTCCCGACGTGAGTGCCTATCTCGGCGGTTCCATTTCCGACGATGCAGAACTTTCGCGGTATCTGCTCGAGGAAGCCAGCGTCGCCGTGGTACCTGGTAGCGGTTTTTTTGCGCCGGGCCACATCCGCCTGTCGTATTCCGCCAGCGTGCCCGTCATCGAGGAAGGCTTGCGTCGTTTGTCTCGCGGTCTGTTGGCGCTCAAAAACTAGCGACGACCTTGATGGGTGAACGAAAAAAGGGCGGTTCGCTGGCGGAGGCGGGAGGAGCTTCGGACGGGCCTTTTGACGCGCTGCTCGACGGGATTTTGCGTTGGCGGAGGCCCGGAAAGACGTTGTTGGTGGGTTTGGTGGGGCTGCCAGGAGCGGGAAAATCGACGCTGGCGTCGCGGCTTGTCGAGGGTCTTCGTCCGCTGCGTGCAGACACGGTGTCTCTCGACGATTTCTATTTGCCCAAAGAGGAGCGTCTGAGGCGCGGTTTTGCGCTGCGGGGTCCGCCAGGCACGCACGACGAACGACTGCTTTCTGAATTTGTGGCGCAGGTGGCGAGCCAGCCGCGCGTGTTGTCGCTGCCGGTGTTTGATCGGGGCCGTGAGCAGCGTTGTGAAAACAGGCTGAGGGAAGGACCGCTCGACGTGTTGGTGTTTGAGGGGTTTTTGGTAGGCATCTCCGCGCCGGGCTATGAACCGTTGCGACGGGCGCTCGACCGGCTGGTTTATGTCGATATCGATGCAGTTGCGGCCCTCGCATCGCGCCGCAAACGAGAGGCCAAGAACATCGCGGCAGGCCAACCCGGCATGACCGATGACCAAGTGTCTGCTTTTTGGCGTGACGCGCTTTGGCCGCAGGTAGAACGGTTTGTTTTGCCACTGCGCGAGCGCGCGGATGCGATCGTCAGCCTCGGAAATGATCACACTTTGCAAGCGGTGCGGTTTGCCGGCGAAGACTGAGCCGGAAAAGCAAACCAACCGTGGGATGATGTGAGAAGAAGGAGGGGAGGGTGAGGCGTTGTGGGGGAGCGTGTGGGATTTTGTGGGGACTTACTCGCCGCCAGCGGCTTTCAGCACGAACGGATAGGTCACGACGACGATACCGCCTTGAGGCCGTGGGAACTCCCAGCGACGGAGGGCAGCTGCGATGCACTGCTCAACCACCGGATTTCCGAGCGTCGAGGACTGCACGATGCTGGCGACGACACCGCCTGTCGGACCGATTGTGAAGTTCACCATGACGCGGCCTTCCATGTTCGGTGTGCGGGTCAGTTCACGCTCGTAGCAGAACTTCACTTCGTTGATGTGCCGACGGATGATGCGGCGAATCAGTTCTTTGTCGAGAGAGCCGCGCACTTCAGCCGTGCCGGGGACGACTTCAGGAGCGCCCGCTTTGCGACCTTTCAAGGCACCAGCCCGCGCGCCGTATCCGCCGCCGCCGCCCGCACCGTGACCGACGGTGCCGATGTTGCCCAAGCCGATCGTGCCTTCACCCGTGCCACCGCCGCCACCACCGGCTCCGACGAGACCAAAACCGCCGCCGCCGTACGCATCACCCGCCTCGGTGCCGACCAAGCCACCCATCGCATCCGACGCATCCTTACCGAGGGCCGAATCGCGTCCGAAAATCGACGCCATGTTGCCCATCTGTCCCGCCTTGATCAAACCGAGCACACCAGCGTTTTTCGCGGCATCTTTGGCAGCTTCCTTGGCCAGTTTGATGTCTTTGTTATCTTGCGGCCCTTTGATGTTGTAGAGCTTGTTCTTCTGGTTCGTGTCCTTTTTGCCCATCTTTCCTTCGGTGTCTTTGGCTTTCTTGCCGCCGTCGTCTTTTTCTTCGGCCTTTTTCTTGAGCCAATCCGGGATTTCCTCGGGCTTGTCCTCGGGCGGTTTCTGCACGAGTTTGGCGAACCGCTGATCGTTCATGAACGCATCAAGCGAGAGCGATTTCGGATCGGGCGGCACCGAGAAAATGAGCGCCATAAACAGTGCAACCGCTCCGAACACTGCGCCTGTGTACGATTGTGTTCCCCAATCGACATTGAGCGGAACCGGATACGTGCGCGGCTTGGCGACGGAATTCACGTTGAAAAAGTTGTCGCCGAGCTGAAGCATATAGCGGCCACCCTCGGGAATTTGCATCGCCGAGGCACCTTGAATGTCCGACTGTCGAGCCGAGCCCGACGCGAGCAGCTCAGCGACTTGAATGGTTTTTCCGTTGACCTGCAATTCACCAGTCATTTTTTGGGTCAGCAAAATTTCATAAACATCCCCGGTCGATCGGACGAGCGGGAAACGCTCGACGGGCAAAAACTCTCCGGGAGTTTTGAACGTCGTCCCCGGTGCTGGCCCGATGGTGAATTCGTTCTCCTCGGTTTCTTTTTGCTTTCGCAACACACCGGTTGCGAGTGCTCCCATCCCACCGACGAGAAGAATGAGCGACAAGAGGTCGTGCACTTTGCTTCCCGGCGACTTGTGAGGCTTCTCTTTCTTCTTCTCGGCTGCCGCCGCTGCGTTTTCTTTCTCCCAAGCTTCTTCGATCGCAACTTCCTTCGAGACGGTGATGTAGTTCACGAGGAACATGATGAAGACAGCGCAAAGTGAAGCGATGCCCCCGTAGATCATGCCGTTGGTGGCACCGGTCACTTTTCCGCCCTTTGGGTTGTCAAAGTGCCGAACAGCGACGGCAGCGTCTTCAAACAGGGCTGCAACTTCGATCGCACGAGAACCGTCTCGATTCTCGACTTGTTCGAGAACTTGCGGAGGCAATTGAGGCACAAAAGCCTTGGGCCCGTATGCCGCCGGAATTCCAAGCGGTCCGGCAGGAGCGTGGGGCGCTGGTGCTGCGGGTGCCATTGCAGCAACAGGAGGCGCAAACGGTGCGCCAGGTGGTCGCATGCCGGGGAGTGGGGGCGCTGCCGGACGAGGCGGTGGAGGCGCTGCGGCAGCGACGGGAGCAGCAGGTGCCTCGAAGGTCACAACCAAACGAACGTCGCCAATTTTGATCTCGTCGCCGCTGGAAAGCTTGTGTGGCTTTTCTGCGGCGAGACGAGCGCCATTGACAAAGGTGCCCTTCGACGATCCGAGATCGGCGAGCGTCACCTCGTTGTTCGGTGTCACTTCGATGTTTGCATGAAGCCGACTTACCGATTCGTCTTCAAGACTGATGTGCGCCGACGAGATTTTTCCGATTTTGATGGTTTCTTGGTTCAGTTTTTCGGTCTTAACCAGGTTTCCCCCCTGGTAGACCTGAATCACGATGGGGATGGCCGCCATGGTGTCCTCCCGGTCAGGTTCTTGTTTGTATTTCCAGACACAGTTTCGGACACCTTTTTGTTTTTTGGGTTCCAAAATTTTTTCTTGTCGTTTTTCAAAACCGGACTATACAGGTCGGACCAAGCGGAGGAGTTGCCTCGTCGGAGAAAAGCGAAAGTAGAGGAAGTGAACTGGTCTTGAGTCGCCCTGTCAGCGACCAGTGGCCCATATGTGATGAATTTCAACGAAATGGAAAACACTGAAATTTATGCACTTGCTTTGAAGGCGATCAGCAGTGACGTTGGACAGGCATTTTGCGGAACGGTTCCGAAACTTTGCGGGCAGAGTCGTGAATCGGTTGGATCAGGAGGCGGTTTTGGGGACAGAGGAAAAAGCTTCAGCGGGAGACAGAGAAACCGAGGGTCAAGATGTCGTAGCCGACTTGGTAGGTGCCTCCCGCGATCCCGCCCTCGCCCGGCGCGAGTCCGATTTCGGGACGAAGCGGGTTCTGGGGCGCGAGCCGACTGTCCTCCGGCAAGATGACCCGATCGGGTTGGAATAGGTGGGCGTACCCCAGGTCAAAACGCCAAACGGCAGACGCAAACTGGACCTGAGGAAAAAACACACCAACAGACAGCATTCCTTTGTTGCCATCGGGCGAAAACAGCGAAAAAGTCGCGTCGGACAGAGCGCCACTCTCGAACATTCCGCCCAGTCGTGCCCCGACATGCTTCCACAAAGTGGCTTCAACTCCCACATGCCCCGCATGTGTGGTTTTCATCTGTCTGTCAATGGACAAGGGCGCAAGCTGATACGTGTCAAATCCCTTGACGTTGACGAGGCTGACGTTTTGCGGAGACACGGTCAGACGATCTTGTATGGACCAAAACTCGGCGGTATAGGCCAGCTCGATGGTCAAACGCTTTTGCCACGTCGAAAACGCGAGCCCGAGCCTCACAACCGGGGCCAGATTCATCGAAAAGGATGCCTCGCGACCTTGGACTTGCGCGCCATTGAACAGCTCGCTGGTCGGCAAACGAGTGTCCACGCTCCCCGTCACGCTGCGGACGAAAAAGGGAAGCTGAAACGACAACCCAAGACGCAGCGCGTCAATAGGTCGAAAAATCGCGCCAAGATTCATTGACGGTGCGGGCGCAAAGGCTTGGGCAAGCACAAGCGCGTCATAGTCTGGATTTTCCGGCGGACACATGACCTGCGGGCAACCGCTGAGCATCATTTTGGCGCGAAAGTACAGCAGCATGAGCTGCGGCCCGACGCCAAACTGGATTTTGTCGTTGAAAAGCGAAAAACTGACGACGGGATTGATCACGGCTGCGAGAGAGGCCGAAGTGATGGAGCCATCGTGCATGCCCACGAGCTGATACCGTTGTGGGGCGGTGTCGGGAATTTGGCGACGGCTCGCCTCGGTGGTGTAGTCGCCCTCGGGATAGCGCGGAAGGCTGGAATAGGGGACCCAAATGCCCATGCCCACAGAGACGCGGCCAAAAGGCTGGGTCCATGTTCGCGCAAAAGCGATCTGCGGAAGAACGGGAGGCGCGCCGCCAAATGCGCCTCCGTCGTTGCGAACCGTGGGTCGCGTGATGCCAGCGTCGTTTCGTGTGTAAGAAACGCGCTGGAGGAGCAAACCAGCGTCAAAAAGGACGCTCCATCCGTCCGGGCCGGTTTCAGCCGCGACGACGCCAGCGGGGTTGTAGTAGATGGCGTTGAGATCATCAGCAGCAGCGACGAAAGCCCCGCCGAGGGCCGTCGGTCGCGCGCCGTGCGTTCCCACAAACAGGCCCGCCGCTTTTGCTGAACCGAGAAAAAACAAACATGCGCCGCATGCTCCGGCGAACCGGGCCGCGTATTTCGATGACATCAATGACCTGCCAAGAACGCTTCCGCTTGCAACGCAGCCATGCAGCCCGATCCAGCAGCGGTAATGGCTTGTCGCCAACGCTTGTCTTGCACGTCACCGGCGGCAAACACGCCTGCGACCGATGTTTGGGTCGTCCCAGGCGAAGTGACAATGTACCCGGTTTCATCGAGGGCGAGCTGACCGGCCAAAAACGACGTGTTGGGCACATGACCGATCGCATAAAACAAGCCACGACATGCCACATTGTGTGCTTCGCCGGTTTCGACGTGGCGCAGACGGACGGATTCCAGTGTTTTGTCGCCGTGCGCTTCTTCGAGGACGTGATGGAACAGCACCGAGATTTTCGGATCGGAAAAGAGTCTTTTTTGCATCGCTTTCGAGGCACGCAATTCCCCACGCCTGTGAACCAAAAGGACTTTGCTGCCAAATTTGGACAAATGGGTGGCTTCTTCGACGGCTGTATCGCCACCACCAACGACAACCAAAACTTGGTTTCGGAATGCGGGAAGTGCCCCGTCACAGACTGCGCAAGCACTGATGCCGCGTTGCCATAGCTTTTCTTCGCCGGGAATGGACATGCGACGGGCGGTTGCTCCGGTGGCGATGAGCAAGGCTTGCGCAAAGACGGTTTGGGAGTCGGTTTGGACCAGGAACGGTCGTTGCGAAAGGTCCACGCGCTCGACGGTTTCAGTGACGATTCGCGTGCCGTGATGTTCGGCCTGCGCACGCATCCGATCCATCAATTCGGGACCCATGATTCCTGTGGGGAAACCTGGGAAATTCTCGACCTCGGTGGTGGTGGTGAGCTGGCCGCCGGCAGCAACGCCAGCGGCCATGAATCCCTCGAAAAGAAGAGGCTGCAAATTGGCTCGGGCGGTGTAAATCGCAGCCGTGTGTCCGGCGGGACCAGAACCAATGATCACGATCTGTTCAACGGGTTTGTTTTCGTTCATGAAGTGCTCTTTTGCGCGAAGGTTTTGTCTTGTTTTGGAATTTGGGAAACTTGGTTGGCCGTCGAGGTTATCGAAAAGGTGGTTTGGTGTTAAGCGTCGATTCCGCTCAGCCTTTTTGTCGGGCCTTCGGGTCGGAGCCTTGCTTGACCGCACAGCGCGCACAGAAGTAGCCTGTTGGCGGAGGCTATCTTGGCGGAAAAGAAAAAAGGTCTTGGAGACGCTCTCATCGGCTTGTTTGTGGTCCGGGAAGGCGAGAACGAGGCCGAGGCCGATCCGCAGGGCACCCCGAAGCCGGTCACTACTGGAGATGCCGCTGCCGATGAGTTGATCGCCAAGTACGCTGCGTCTTCTCCGTCAGTGGCAACTTCAGCTACAGCAAAGAGTGTTCCAAACCCGCCTCCGGTAGTGCCCGCAACAGGTCCGGGAGCATCGGGTTCCCTGCCTTCTGTGAACACTTCGCGTTCGACACGACCGCCGCGACCTCCGGTTCCTGGAGCAGCAGAAAATGTTGCGCCTGGGTCGGGTCCGTCACCCGTTGCTTCTGAGCCTGTCCCGGAAGTGAAAATTGACGCGACTGTTGTGCTGAAAAAAGCGGGCCTCAGCGACGATGAAATGAGTCGTGTGGAGAGGATTCTTACACTTCTTTTGTCGCTGCCCGCCGAAACGCCTCTTGAGGTGAAACGGCAAATCGTTGGCGCATCGCTGCAAGCGTTTGGGATCTCGATCGAACAAATCATCGAGTCCACGCTGCTTCACATGCGCGCATTCGAGCGGCACGGCGCAGAGGGACAAAGACACACGCAGGCGTTTCTGGAGCAGGGAACGCGGCGAATCGACGAGTTGGAAAAAGAACTTTCGCGCATTCGCTCGTCGATGAAGGAGCAGCAGGCCCAGCAAAAAGGCCTCGAGCTTGCTTGTAACAGCAAGCGACGACGATTTCAGGACATCTTGGAGTTTTTCGGTTCCGAGTCCGTCGAGAAAGCCACGAAAATATCTGCAAAACTGCGCCAGGGTCAGACACCCTAGCGCGCAAGTTGCGGAAGCCATGACAAAAGTCCTCACGCCGCACCGAGAGCGGCCACACTTCAAGGAGCACGCAGAATGTCGGTTTTTAGTCGCCTAGCAAACCTGTGGAAAGGGTTCATCAGCTTGTGGATTTCGGATGTGGAAAAAGAGCACCCGGAAATCGCATACGAAAACGCGATCAACTCGATGGTCGAGAAATACTCGGCGCTCAAACGAGCGACGGCGGCGATCATCAGACGTCGCGAAGAACTTTCTGAACGGCTTGCGACGCAGCAAAAAGAGTTGGCTCAGGTGAACGCGGATCTGAGTACGGCGGTGGAAACCAACCAAGATGATCTCGCGGTGGTTCTGATCCAGAAAAAGAACCAGCTCGAAAGTTCGATTGCGGAATTGCAAACGGACTCGGACGCGGCGGCCAAAGATGCCGACAGCGCCAAACAATCTCTGCTGTCGGTGCAAAACGAGATCAAGAAGCTCAAGGCGGAAAAAGAAACGATGGTCGCCAAGCTCGAATCGGCGCAGGCCCGGATGCGGATTCAAGAACAACTGGAAGGGCTGTCCGTCGATGCCGAAGTTCAGGCCCTCGACAATGTGCGCACCCACATCAAGACACAAGTCGCACAAGCGAACCTCAACAAAGAACTCGGAGAAACCGACCTGGATTCGCGTCTGAAGTCACTGCGGGGCCAGTCGGGCGACGTGACTGCGAAGCAACAACTGGCCGAGATGAAGGCTGCAGCAGCGGCCAAACGCGCGGCAGCGAAGTCGATGTAGGCGGGTTTTTGAAACGAACGTGTCTCCCTTTTTCTCTGTCGCTATGCGGAGTCCGGTATGAAGCTCACACCTTTCGCCAAATTGTTCATCGCTGTCATCATCCTCGGAGTGGTCGGTTACGTGCTTTATGTCAAGCGCGACACGATCACCCAATGGGCCAACCAAACCGGGGTGAAGGGAACTGTCCCACCTGGTGACAAACCGCCGTCTGACAAGCCGCAGCCGAACGGGAGCAACGCGGTCTCGAAAGACGACTTCTCATCGATCGGCGCGGCTCGCGAGGCTGGACGACAAGGCGTGACGGGGATTGCCAAGGTGCAGCTTGGTTCTGGGAAACTCACGCGAAAACTCCGCGTCGGAATCAATACATGGGCGGGACACGCGCCGGGCATTGTCGCCAACAACGGCCTTTCCGGCGGAGACAAAGCTTCGATTTATCTGTCGAAGTACGGGATCGACGTGGAATTTACGCTTCTCGAAGATCCGCAGGCGAAGCTGGCGGCGTTCCTCAAAGGCGACATCGACATCATGTGGGATACGGTCGATTCATGGGCCCGCGAGGCGTCCGCGCTGGCCGAGCAGGGCAAAGGCGGCAAGGCGATCGTTCAACAAGACTGGTCGCGCGGTGGCGACGGAATTGTCGCACTGACTTCGATCAAAAGCGTCGAGGATCTGAAGGGCAAGAAAATCGCCACAACGCGCTACACGCCGTCGCATTGGTTGCTTTTGTATTTGCTTTCGCAATCAGGTCTTTCGGCGGCGGACAAACTGCAAATCGAAAAGAATCTGGTTTTCACTGCCGAGGCACCACTCGCCGCTGCGGCGTTTAAGTCAAAGAACGTCGATGCTGCCGTGACGTGGGAACCAGACTTGTCGGGTGCAGTGAAAGCGCGGGGCGACGAGGCTCATGTGCTGGTTTCGACGACGGCAGCGACGAACGTGATTGCGGACGTTCTGGTTGCGCAAAACGAGCTGGTCGAAAAATCTCCTGAGACCCTGACGGCGTTTGTCCACGGCTGGTTCGACGGAATCGAAGCGATTTCAAAAGACCCGGCGCAGGCCAACATGCTGGTCGGAAAAGCCCTGAAATTGCCCGAGGATGACGTGTCGGGAATGTTGTCAGGAATGAAACTGACCAGTTTTGCGGACAACGCGCTGTTTTTTGGCCTCGATGGGAATCGAGCGCAGTTTGAGTCGCTGTTTAATTCTGCGTTCATCGTCTGGCGCAAGCAGGGCGTCATCAGCAAATCCGTGGATGCCAAAAACTGCGTCGATACGCGCTTTGTCGCCGCGCTGGCCGACGCTTATCCGGGGCAAAAAGTGGTCGAAACCTTCAAGTTTGACCCGAAAAAGATCGACGCAACGAAGGCGCGTCCGATCATCAACAAACAGCTCACGATCTATTTCACGACGGGCAGCGACCAAATCATGGCGGGCTCGAATTTCGTCCTCGACTCGCTGGGCGAGACGATGGTGGCATTTGGCAACACGTTTTTGCGCATCGAGGGGAACACGGACAACACCGGGTCTCGGTCGGCGAATCGCTCGCTTTCGCAAAAGCGTGCCGACGCGGTGAAGGACTATTTGATCGAGAATCACAAGATCGATCCCAAGCGTTTCCAGACGATTGGCCACGGGCCGGATAACCCTGTCGCAGCCAATACAAACGAGGCGGGACGGCAGCAAAACCGACGCACCGATATCAAAGTCATCCTGAACGTGCAGTAGCCGTGAGCAGCAGCGTGTCCTCGGAAAAGAAAGCCCCGTCGTCTGAGCCGTTGCGTTCGCGCGAGCCGGTTTGGGCGTTGCGCAAGCCGCTGCCGGCAAGCTGGCAGTTGTGGTTGGCGTTTGTGTTGCCGGTTCTGCTTTTGATCTTGTGGGTGGCATTGACTTCGGGCGCAAAACCCGTGGTGAGCGGCGGTTTTTTGCCCAAACCGAGCGATGTGCTTCGCGTGCTTTTGCGCGACCTCATCATCGGGAAACAGGAGTGGGTGGATGGCAAGCCCATCGTGGTGCGGGTGCTGCTCGATGCGTCGATCGCTTCGTCGTGGCGGATTGTGTTGTCGTTTTTTCTCGCGGCGGCGGTGGCTCTGCCCCTCGGGATCTTGATGGGCGCATTCGAGCCGATCAATCGTCTCGTCGAGCCGATCATGGCACCGTTGCGCTACATGCCGATTTCGGCGTTCATTCCGCTGACGATTCTGTGGTTCGGTATCGAGGAGAAACAAAAGATCGCGTTTCTTTTTTTGGGTGTGTTTGTCTACTTGCTGCCCGTCGTGATCAGCGCGATTCGAGCCGTCCCCGAGGAACTTGTGCAAACCGCTCGAACGCTTGGCGCGAGCCGTTTTCAGGTGATTGCGAGCGTGCTAGTGCCCGCCGCTGCACCGGACATTTTCGACTCGTTTCGAGTGATGAACGCGATTTCGTGGACGTATGTGATTTTGGCGGAGTTTGTGAACACGAAACGGGGGCTCGGCTATCAGATTCAGCTCGCCGGAAATCATCTTCACATCGACGAGGTGTTCGCGGGGATTTTCATCATCGGCATCATCGGCCTTTTGTCCGACGCGCTGATTCGTTTTGGCGGGCGTCTCTTGTTCCCGTGGCGAGAGGCTGGCCATGTCTGAAAACCCGAGTCCCCAAATTCCGATCACCGTCCACAAAACCGCCGTCAAACTGCACGTCGAGGACTTGCACGTCACGTATCGCGGTCGGGGCGGTGAAGATGTCGAGGCCGTGCGTGGTGTCTCGTTCGATATCATCGACAAACCGGGCGTCGGTGAGATCGTGGTGTTCTTGGGCCCATCTGGCTGTGGAAAATCCACCATTTTGAAAGCAGTCGCCGGGCTTTTGCCGCCGACAAAAGGCCGCGTGCTGATTTCGGACCACGAGGTGGACGGACCCGGGCGCGATCGCGGAATGGTGTTTCAGCAATACACGTCTTTTTCGTGGCTGTCCGTCGTCGAAAATGTGGAATACGGTCTGCGGCTTGAGGGTGTGCCGTCTGCGGAAAGGCGAAAACGTGCGCTGGAAATCCTGACGCACGTCGGTCTGGAACAGTTCGCGAACAAATTTCCGAGGGAATTGTCCGGCGGCATGAAACAGCGCGTCGCGATTGCGCGCACGCTCATCAACAGGCCGAAACTTCTGCTCATGGACGAGCCGTTCGGTGCGCTCGATCCGCAAACCCGCTGGGAAATGCAGGGCATGTTGATCGACATTTCGCATCGAGAAGACAACACGATTTTGTTCGTGACGCACGATGTAGGTGAAGCGGTGTACTTGGCCGACACCGTGTACGTGCTGAGCAAACGACCCGCGCAAATTTTGCATCGACTGGACGTGCCGACGTTTGACACGCGCAGTCAAAAGGTCAAATCGATACCCGAATTTCGCCAATGCGAGGAGCAGCTTTTGTCGCTGCTGTATGCCAAGTGAGCGAACAAGATTCCACGCCGCGTGGGAAAAAAGCGGAACCGCCGTACTCAAAGTATGCGTTTGCGAATCCGTACAATTTGTCGCTCCTGGCCGGCGCAGGAAGCGCGGCGCTTCTGACCGGGCATTGGTGGGTCGGACTGTGCGCGGTGGCCGCAGAAGCGCTCTGGATGCTGTTTGCGCCCGATTCCAGGTTGCTCCGCAAAAAGTGGTTCGATCCGATTTGGGAAGGCGAGCAGCAAGCCGCAAGAAAAGCGCGGCAGGTCGCCAAGTTCAACGCGCTGCCAGATGAAGAAAAAGAACGTGCGCTGGCCCTGCGCGACCAGCAAAAGCGGATTGAAAAGATGGCTCGCGACAACGCCACGTTTTCAGTCGAGCTTTTGTCGGCGGACATCTCGAAACTCGAGGATTTGGTGGACGATTTTCTCGACATGGCCCACGTCGCGTCGCGATACCACGCCTATCTCGAGGACATGAATCTTTCGGAGATCGAGAAGGACATCAATCGCTATACAAACCAGACGGACAAGCTGCCGTTTGGAGATGAACGCCGCAAAGTCGCTCAGAAAAACCTGGAAGTGCTGCTGTCGCGAAAGGACCGCTATTTGGAATTGCGACGGAATTTGCAGACGGCGCGCGGCCAAATGGATTTGATGGAAAACACGTTTCGGCTGCTCGCGGACGAAATTGTCGGCATGCAGAATCCGCGCGAATTGGGGGCTCGTTTGGATGAGCTGCGCGAGGGTGTGGCGGCAGTGAGAGATGCCTCGCGCGAAACCGAACGTCACATGCAAGGGATGACACGATGAGTACGTTGAACACCTCGAAAGCGACTCGCTTGCCTGTTTGGGCAGATGAAATCCGCCGTCGGTATTTGCGGGGCGAATCCAATCAATTCGTTTTGTTTGGGAATGTTCATGACCTGATTCTCGATGATCCCGACGGATTGCTCGACAAGCGCAGCCCCGACGAGAAACTGCTGCCGCTGCCCGACTTTTTGAGCAAAGTTCTGCTCGAAAAGAAGTCGATGGTGGTGCTGTACAACGTCTCGACGGGCGTTCGTTTTGTGCGAGGCAAATTGCCGCCCGGTTTCGAGGACTTGGCTCTTCAAAAAGAGCCAGCGAAGGTTCTGCCTCTCCTCGAACGGCTGCTCGTGACTCAAAATGGCGTTGCGCTGATTCTTGAATACGCGGAAACCGTTGCTCCGGCGGGGGAAACGAGTTTTTCGACGATCGACGACCGTGCCTCTGTGGTCACGCTGCAACGCTGGTCGATGCTGCCGTCTCTCGACAAAAACGACAGCTTGGTATTCATGCTCGTCGAGAATTTGTCCGAACTGCATCCCAAACTTGTGGCAAACCCGCGTGTCGCGACGGTGCAGATCCCGATTCCCGACGGAGATGGAAGACGAGCCCTTCTGCGCCACATCCGCCCGGACATGCTCGTCGATGAACTCGACATGATGACCGAGGTCACGGCGGGCTTGAAGTCGATTCAAATTCAGGGAATTTTGGCTCCCCACGATGTTCCGTCGGACGACGAAGCAGATCGAACAAAGTTCATCATCGAACTGCTCGGCGGCGGTGCTCAGGCGGTCGAACGAGCACAAAAATTGGCGCAAATCACCAAAGGTATGCCGCGCAACGAAATCCGGCGGCTGTTGGCACCTGACGGACCTGTGACGACGAGTGCGGATGCCGATGCTCGAGTCGAAGTGCTGCGCCTCATCGCGGCCCGCAAACGCGAAATCATTGAGCGTGAGTGCTACAGCCTGATCGAATTTGTCGAACCGAAACACGGTTTCGAGGTCGTCGGCGGCATGGACGAAGTGAAAAAAGACTTGTCGCAGATTGCGAAAAACATCCGCGAAGGCCGTCGCAGCCGGGTTCCGATGGGTCTTCTCTTCGTCGGGCCGATGGGGACGGGAAAAACCTTCGTCGCAGAAGCTTTCGCGAAAGAGTCGGGCCTGACCGCAATCAAGTTCAAAAACTTCCGCAGCAAGTGGGTCGGCGCGACGGAAGGCAACCTGGAACGCATCCTTCAAGTCGTCCAGGCCATCGGCCAAGTCATGGTCATCATCGACGAAGCCGACCGCGCGTTCGGCAACCAAGGCGAGGAGGACGGCGGAACGTCGAGCCGCGTGATTGCTCGCATCAAAGAGTTCATGAGCGATACGTCGAACCGAGGCCGTGTGCTGTTTGTGCTCATGACGAACCGGCCCGACAAAATCGACATCGATTTGAAGCGCGCGGGGCGTCTCGACCGGAAAATTCCGTTCTTTTATGCGCAAACCCCTGCCGAAGTGGCTCCGATTTTGTCGGCGCAGCTTCGGAAAAACAAAGTCCAAAGCGATTTTGCATTTCCGGTTGCCGATGACGTGCTGACCCCGATTGTCGGTATGTCGAATGCAGACATCGAGGCGGTCGTGCTGCTGGCGAGCGATTGCGCAAGCCAACGGTCGGAAAAAGCCGGGCAAGGCGATGGGCCCGTGTGTCTGGAAGACCTACAACGTGCGGCACGGGACTACCTGCCCCCACGCGACATGGAAATGCTGGAATTTATGGAGCTGCTCGCGGTGTTCGAGGCTTCCAACCGTCGCATGTTGCCGCAGAAATACGCCGACTTGCCGATTGATGCGCTTCAGCAGCGGCTTCACCAATTGAAAATGGTCGCCGGACACCGTCGCTGAGCGATCGGGTGCGTTGCGCATTGTTCCTGACGTTCTACCTGTTTGAAAGTTAGAGGAGGCACAGAATGAACTTCTTTCCTGAAATCCCGCTCACCAATGATCAAGCCGAAGCCATGGCGCGTGGCCTGTTTCATATCGCCCAGTCAGATGGCCTGCACGAAAGGGAAGCGGCTTTGGTCGCGTCGTTTTGGGCCGAGGCTGGCGGATCGATGAATGCTCTATCGGAACTGTCGCGGCGTGGGCCGCTTTCGACTGAAGAACTTCAGGCGACGCTCGACACACCGGATTTGCGAAAGCTGTTTGTCAAATCGGCCCTGCTTCTGGCGTTTGCAGACGGCCAAGTGACCGGCAAAGAGAGCGAACTTGTGCGGAAATATGCTGCCGACCTGGGTCTGTCTGACGCTCTGCCCCACATGGAAGAGCAAGTCAAAGAGTATTTGCTCGGTCAGCTCTCGCACATTCACAACACCCAAGCCCTCGCCGAAATCGCCCACAAACTCTCGATCTAGACTACGTCACGCTCGCTTGGCCTCGCCTGGACCAAGCCTGATACCGACGAACCAAGACTGGATCGATCTGTTTGCCGCGCTATGCAACGCCGCCGCGAAACACTTGGTGGTCGGTGCCCAACCGCTTGCCGCACATGGCCACGTTCGCGCAACGAAGGATCTCGACCTCTATTGCGCGGATGGGCTGAGAATTTTGCGGAGTTCGATGTCGAACACGAGCATTCCGTGCGGGCGGCCTGGCGTCGGTGTGTCGCCGTAAGCCAACTTGCCAGGAATCCAAAAGCGGGCTTTTTCGCCTTCGACCATGAGTTGAACGCCCTCGGTCCAACCGGCAATCACGCCTCGCAACGGAAACGACGTGGGTTCGCCGCGCGCGACGGACGAGTCGAACATTTCGCCGGTTGTGGTCCAGCCTGAGTAATGCACCTCGACCGAATCGTCGGCGGTCGGATGCTTCGTTCCGGTGCCTTTTGCGAGGACTTTGTACGCCAAGCCGCTCGGCAATTTGCGAGCCTCTTTCGGCGGTTCTTTGACATCGGGCGGAACTTTGGGCGCTTGGGTCAGGCCGACCAGTTCCACGTCGAATACGAGCATGCCGTGCGGACCGCCGGGCCGCCGGGGCGTGTCGCCATACGCGAGTGCAGCCGGAATCCAAAAACGGCGCTTCTCACCAACGACCATAAGCTGCATGCCCTCGGTCCAGCCTCGGATGACGCCGCTCAGCGGGAATTTCGACGTTTGGCCGCGCATGACCGACGAATCGAACATCTCGCCGTTCGTCATCCAGCCCGTGTAGTGAACTTCCACCGTGTCGGATGCTGTGGGGTGAACTGCGCCTTTTCCCTTCGTGAGCACCTTGCTCGCCAGACCGCTCGGCGTTTTTTGCGCGTCGGCAGGTGGTTCTTTCACGTCTGACGGCGCGGGAATCGGTTTGGGGCCCGGTTTGATGTCCAGAAGTTCCACGTCGAACACGAGCATGCCGAACGGACGATTCCCCGACGGAGTATCGCCGTACGCGAGTTTTCCGGGAATCCAAAAACGGCGTTTCTCGCCGACGACCATCAGTTGCACGCCCTCGGTCCAGCCCGGAATTACGCCTTTGAGGGGAAATTCCGTCGGCTGGCCGCGTTTGACCGACGAATCGAACATTTTTCCGTTGGTCATCCAACCCGTGTAATGAACCTTTACGGTGTCTTGCTTCTCGGGGTGGACCGTCGCTGTTCCCTTTTGGATCACTTTGCTCGCCAGACCGCTCGACGTTTTTTCTGCGTCGGCTGGAGGCGCTGCCACGTCGGCTGGAGCAGGCAAATCGCCCGGTTCGGGCTGGGGCGCTTGCGAGGTCAAACTCGACGTTTCGTTTGGCGCAGGCTTCGTCGAAGCCTGTGTGGCAGGTTCGGGCGCGTTGGCGGTTTTTTCCGACGGACATCCTGCCAAAAACAAGACCGCCGAAACCGAAAAGGCGGAACAGGCCGATACAACTGCCGGAACAGACGAAAAGGAAACGGGACGTGTTCGCATGGCGCGGGACTTTATCCTGCGAAAAAGCCGTCGTAAACTCCGCTCCCTTTTGCTTAACGACTTTCCCTGCCCACAAAGCACGAAAAAGGACTTGGCCTGTGAACAGTACGCCTCAAGCTGTTCCCTTTCTGGAACGACGCTTTCGACCTTTGCCCGAGGACTTCACCCATCGAACTTCGCGCGGTGTGTCTCACGGCCCGCTTTCCCGCGAGGGTGCTTCGGATGCGATCCAAGGGCATCCTGAACCCATTTCCGCGCCGGATGAACCAGCGGCGCTGGTGAGCCGGCAGAGTCTGTTTCAAGTGTTGTGGGTGCTTGTGCGAACGGAATTTCGCGCTCGCTACCGAGCGCAGGCGCTCGGGATTGTGTGGTCGCTTCTGAATCCGCTCGTGATGATGGGCATGATCAGTGTGATTTTCACGCAGCTTTTCCGTCAGACGGAACAGTATTTCCCGATTTTCCTGCTGATCGGTCTTTTGGTTTGGCAGTGGTTTTCCACGAGTCTGAACAGCGCGACTTCGGTGTTTGTATCGAACGCCGACATCATCAAACGGACCGTGTTTGCGCGGCCTTTGCTGCCGCTGGCGAGCGTGCTCAGCCACGGCGTGAATTTTCTGATTGAGTGCGTGGTGCTGCTCGCGTTTGTGCCGATTTTTCCGGGTGCGTTTCGGCTTTCGCCTGCGCTGTTGCTGGTGCCCGTCTTTTTGCTGATTGCCGTCGCGCTCATGAGCGGAATCGTGCTCGCGACCTCGGTGCTGAACGTCGTGTACCGCGATGTCGCTTATTTGGTCAGCACGGCGCTGCTTCTGCTGTATTGGGCGACCCCGGTTTTTTATCCCATCGAGGTGATTCCGTTTCCGTTCCGCACGATTCTCCAGTGCAATCCGCTCGCCGGAATCATGACGGCGCTCAGGCTCGCGCTCATGCGAGGCGAAGTGCCGACCTTGCTCGGTTGGATGGGAATGCTTTTGCCGACGGGCGTGGCCGTGCTGCTGGGTTTTTGGGTGTTCCGCCACTACGAAACCATGGTGCTCGACTACGTATGAATGCTCCGAAAGACACGATTCCGTCGGAAACGTCCGAGGTTCTGTTGTTTTCGGACCCGCCTTTGCGTCTGTGCAAGATCGCCGTGATGTCACCCGCGCCCGGCCCCTATTTTTACCGTGTGCCCGACACCATGGATTCGTTGCCGGGTGTGGGTGAACGTGTGCTGGTTCCGCTCGGAGGCCAGGCGCAGGTCGAAGGGGTCGTGCTGGAGTCTTTTTTGGGCGACGCGGCGGAACAGGCGCTGGCCCAAAGCCATTGCCGCAGAGAGGCTTTACGCTCCCTCAACCTGCGTTTGTCGGGCGCGCACTTGCCTGTGGATTTGCTGGAACTGCTGCATTTTGTGGCCGATTACTATTTGGCTCCCGTCGGAGAAACGCTGCGGCTGTTGCTGCCTCCCGCCGAGCAAGCGAAAGTCGTTTTGCGCGTCAAGCTGTTGCCCGACGGCGTTGCGATGGCGGCGAAGCTCACGGACGTGCTTGTTCCGCCGGAGTGTGCCGATCGGGAACCGTTGCAAATTGACCTTTTGCGCGTGCTCGGTTCGCGGCGCAGTCCCACGTCGTTTGTGTCGCTCGAGCGGCTCTTTTCGGATGAACGACTGGCCCAAACGCCCAAAACCGAGCTGCGGGCGCAACTTTTTGCACTCGAAAAAGAGCATTGGGTCGAAATCCACGGCGACGTGAAAACCGGCGCAGAGAAAAAAAGCCTCGGCAAAAAACCGGCTCTGTCGATGTCGCATGAAGACACCCAGCACGTTCTGACCGACGAACAGGAGCAGGCGCTTTCTGCGCTTCTTTGTGCGCTGCATGCCGCGCAACACGCAAGTCCCCGTCGGACCGGTTACAAGGGTTTTTTGCTGCACGGCGTGACCGGCTCGGGAAAAACCGAAGTGTATTTGCGCTTGATTCAAGAAGCGCGACGGCTTCACAAAACCGCGCTCGTGCTCGTGCCCGAGATTTCGCTGACGCCGCAGCTTTCCGCGCGTTTTTCGTCGCGTTTTCCGGGCCAGGTTGCGGTGCTCCATTCGGCGCTGTCTCCGTCGGAAAGGGCCAGCGCATGGCATCGGATTTTGCGAGGCGACGCCACCATCGCGCTCGGGCCCCGTTCGGCGGTGTTCGCGCCGTTGAAAAACCTGGGCGTCCTCATCGTCGATGAGGAACACGACACCTCGTTCAAACAGCACGACGGCGTTCACTACCACGGTCGGGATGTCGCGCTGTGGCGGGCCGCTCAGACCGGAGCGATCGCGGTGCTTGGGTCTGCCACGCCGTCTTTGGAAGCGCTCGAATTGTCCAAAAAGGGCAAACTCACGCGGCTGATTTTGCAAAAGCGAGCGACGGGCGCTCTTTTGCCGCAGGTCGAAATCATCGATCTGAAACAACATGTCAAAGCCGCCGACCAAGCCCTTCTGACCGCGCCGCTTTTGGCCGCGCTGCGCACGACCCTGGCCGCCGGTGAGCAGGCTATCTTGCTGCTCAATCGGCGCGGATATGCGTCTTTTTTGCTGTGTTCGTGCTGCGGCCACCGTCTGGAGTGCCCAAACTGCGCCGTTTCAATGACCCTGCACAAAGGTCGCCAAATCCTTTTGTGCCATTACTGCGACCACCGCGAAAAGGTTCCCAAAGCGTGTCCTCTGTGTCAGCAAGAGGGGCTTTTGTCCCTGGGCCTGGGCACCGAACGGTTGTTCGAGCAGCTTTCGGTGTTGTTTCCCGAGGCGAAAATCGAACGCCTCGATCGCGACACGGCGGGCAGTTTGGTCCGCGTGCTGACGGCCATGCACAGGCGAGAGGCCGACATCTTGGTCGGCACCCAAATGCTGGCCAAGGGGCACGATTTTCCCGGCGTCACCCTCGTCGGTGTTGTTCTTGCGGACACCGGCATGGGTCTGCCCGATTTTCGCGCCGGAGAACGCACGTTTCAGCTTCTGTCCCAAGTCGCAGGCCGAGCCGGGCGCTCCGTTCGTCCCGGTCGCGTGCTCATCCAAACCTACAACCCCGAACATCCCGCCGTTCAGTGCGCTGCCCGTCACGACTACGACGCTTTCGCGCACGCAGAACTCGAGGCCCGGCACGTCCTGCAATACCCTCCGTTTGTGCGCCTGGGGCTTGTACGCTTGGATGGGGAAGACCCCTACTTGGTCGCACAAGTCGCACAACAGCTTGCGGCGACGTTGGCACCCAAATTGGCCGAATTGGGCGCTCAGGCGTCCATGCTCGGTCCGGCGGAAGCGCCCCTTTCGCGTTTGCAAGGCCGCAGCCGGTGGCAATTTTTGCTGCGCGCCCAAAAAGTCTCGACGCTGCACACCCTGTTGCGCTTTGTTCTTTCGCAAAAAGTGCCCGGCAGCCTGCGCGTGACTGCCGACGTCGATCCCGGCTCCACCCTGTAGCCCAAGGTGGCACCTTTCCCTGCCTTAGCCCATTTGACGAAGGCCGCGCGCCGCCTGTACCACGCCCGCCCCGACGGCGCGAAGTCGCTCCAGCGTCTTTTCGTCCGTCAGCGTTCCGTCTTTTGCAAAAAGCTGCCACGCTCGATCGACCGGCGCGGTCAACGGGTGTGCAAAACCGCGCAAAGCACGCACACAGAACTCCATCGAATTGATGGCTTGCAGGCTTTGCACCCCGCCCGCCGTCGCGATGAGGCCAACCACCTTATTCGTCAAGTACGGCGGTTCGTGCTTCGCCAGAAGTTCCAAAAAATCGATCGCATTCTTGAACGACCCGCTCATGCCGCCGTGATAGACCGGACTTGCCCACAACATCGCGTCGCATTCCGCGACTTGTTCGGCGAAACGACGGGCAGTGCCCGGCAGTTCTTGGTCTGGCGCAAACAGCGGCAAATCGAGTGATACAAGCGTCACAAGCTGTGTGTCCGCGCCCTGTTCCGCCGCCGCTCGAAGAGCAATCCGCAACGCTTTTTCACTGGTGGATTCTGGTTTGAGCGAACCGCCCAAACCCACGACTTTGATGTTCGACATCAGTCCTCTTTAGTCCTCTTTAGTCCTCTTTTCGGCCTATCGCTCGAATTTTCAAAGGGGGTGGTGAAGGGGGAACCATCTTCGGCAGTACCGTGGTCGCCCCGAGCGCCGTACAGACACGCCCCGCCAAATGCGTTCCATGCAAACAAGCCCGCTTCAGCGCATCCATCGGCAATTCCGCAAGACGTTTCCGAAAGGGGCCGTCACCGGGGCCAGACAGATACACCAGCAGAGACGCCAAAAGACCCGCTGAAAACGCATCTCCCGCGCCTGTTTTATCGACGACCACCACTTTTTCCGCTGAAAAATACGCTGTCCCTTGCGGAGCATCCAAGTACGCACCCCGTTCACCCAATGTCACCACCACCAACGTCGCCCCCAATTTGCGCACAAATTGCGCGCCAGCCTCGACGCTTTCCGTGCCGCACAGCACCGGCAATTCCTCTTCCGTAAGCTTCACCACATCGCATCCCGAAAGCACTTTCCGCAAAAGGGGTGGTGCATCTTTCGGCTCTGGCCACAGGTGCGGTCGAAAATTCACATCGCAACTTTGCAGACGCTGCCCCGCTTGTTTTTGCGCACATTCAATCGCAAACAGCGTTGTCGAACGCACCGGCTCCCGAGACAGCGACGAAGAACCGAAATGAAACAACCGCCCCCTTTGCACAAGCGGCGGCGACAATTCCGCTTTCGTCATCATCATGTCTGCCGATGGATGGCGATAAAACAGAAACGATCGTTCTCCTTGCGCGCTCACCGAAACAAACGTGACCCCTGTTCGCGCCGTTTTGTGTGTGGAAAGACCATCGACCGCGACTCCCTCATCAAGGAGCCGTTTCCGCAAAAAGCGACCGAACGCATCCCCTCCAACCTGCGTCACCAGCGCCGTCGGAATTCCTTGTCGCCTGAGACCGATAGCCAAGTTGCACGGAGCGCCCCCCGGATGCCGAACAAAACGCTCTGTTTCTTCCAGTGAAACCCCCGGATTTTCTGGAAAAAAATCCACAAGCGCCTCGCCCAGCACCACCGCATCCACAGCAACGGGAGGAGCACCCGGACGAAGCCCTAACAAAGTCGGCGGCATGACCTGCGTTTTCTCCTACACCGCCATGCACGGAACCACACCGTTTGCGGGCAGCACAAGGCGCGGTTCCGTCATGTTTTGCACCTGTTCCACCGTCGTACCCGGCGCAATTTCCACAAGGTGAAGTCCATCCGGTCGGACATCCATCACCGCCAAATCCGTCACAATCCGAGCCACGCACCGAGGCGCAGTCAAAGGCAGTGCGCACGACTTGACCACCTTGTACTCAAACGCACCCTCTTTCGCCCCTTTCGGTTTCGCGACGTGTTCCATCAGGATGATCACCCGTCGAGCCCCAGCGACGAGATCCATGGCTCCCCCCATTCCCTTTAGCATCTTTCCCGGAATGGTCCAATTCGCCAAATCGCCCGTTTCAGAGACCTGCAACGCCCCCAAAATGCAAAGGTCGATGTGTCCCCCTCGAATCATTCCGAACGAATCCGCCGACGAAAAATAGGACGCTCCCAACACCTCTGTGACAGTCTGTTTGCCCGCGTTGATGAGGTCCGCGTCTTCCTCTCCCTCAAACGGAAAGGGGCCGGTGCCGAGCATTCCGTTTTCCGATTGCAAAATCACATCCATTCCTGCCGGTACGTAGTTTGCAACCAGCGTCGGCAAACCGATGCCCAGATTCACGTAAAAACCGTCTTGCAACTCTTGCGCGACACGTTGCGCCATTTGTTCCCGTGTGATGGCCATTTCCGCTCCTCCCTACACCGCTGTGTTTCGAGATCGAACCGTGCGTTGCTCGATCGGTTTTTGATAGTTCGCGCCTTGAAAAATCCGTTTTACAAAGACGCCCGGCGTATGGACTTGATCGGGCGGAATTTCGCCCGGCTCGACCAGGTGTTCCACTTCCGCGATCGTCACGCGCGCCGCCGTCGCCATCACCGGATTGAAATTCCGCGCCGTTTTTCGATAGACAAGGTTCCCAAACCGGTCCCCTTTCCACGCTTTCACGAGCGCAAAATCTGCTGTCAGCGCCGTCTCCAAAATGTAATTCCGTTCACGTCCGAAACGGTCTTTGAACACCCGGACCTCTTTCCCCTCTGCCCGCACCGTTCCGTATCCCGTCGGAGTAAAAAAAGCCGGAATCCCCGCCCCCGCAGCCCGCATCCGCTCGGCCAACGTGCCTTGCGGACACAGTTCTACTTCCAGTTTCCCGTCGAGAAACATTTTCTCGAACGTCTTGTTTTCCCCCACATAGGACGCAATCATTTTCCGAATCTGCCCCGCCGCCAGGAGTTTTCCCAACCCCTTTTGGTCTGTCCCGCAGTTGTTGGAAACCAGCGTCAGGTCGCGTGTCCCTCGTCGCAAAAGCGCGTCGATCAGATTTTCGGGATTGCCGCACAGGCCAAACCCTCCGCTCATCACGATCGCCCCGTCACCTACATCGAACAGCGCCGCATCTGCATCTTTGACTCGTTTGTCCATGGCCGCAGCTTGCCGCAAAAAACCCCCCCGAATCAACCAACACCCCACAAAGATTTTTGCCGACGGCTTTTGTCCACGCTTTTGTTTGACACTGTAGCCTGTCCGTCTTCGACGGCGGTCCCAACAAGATCGCAAAAGCGAACCGCTTTTCGATAGATTTCGCACCTCATGGTGCGCGGGTATTTTGGTTTTTGGATTTTGTGGAACATTCGGCGGTTTGGGCCGGTGTTGGGGGGGGTGTTTCTGGTGGTGTTTTTCGTTTCGGGGTGTGCCCCGGTTGAGGTGATGCCGGGCCCTCGCACCGACGCGCGATGCGTCCTTTTGGTGGCGTTTCGGCCTGAAGTCGAACTGGCGCGGAAAGACCTGTCTTTGACCCGCGAGCAAGTCGAAAGACCGGAACTTGTGGGAAGTTGGAATGCGTATCAGCGGCCCGGATACCAGCGTTTTGAGGAGACGTTTTCTGCTTCCGGCGTGCGCTATTTTTTGTTGTCGTTGCCCCTTCCGCCGGGCCGATACAGATATGGTTTTCTCGTCGGAAATGAACTCCTGCAAGACGCCCTCAATCCACACACAGAGTTTGCCCCGCATCCTGTGTGGAAGGACTCGACTCCTTACGAAGCAGAGTGGTCTGTCCAGGAATTCCCAGACTGCCGTTTGCCCACGTTGTCCGTTCCCGATCTTCGTATCGAGCCCGCATCGGATCGAACCCAGAACGACGGAACACTGACCGTGCGGTTTCGTTTGGAAGAAGGAACCGAGGCCGCAACCCTCGATTTTCCGTCGGTGAAGATAGAACAAAATGGGCACCCTGCCCCGTTCTTGTCTCCGTCTGTCTCGCTTTTGTCCGAACACGAAATCGAGGTTGTTTTGTCCCATGTACCCAGCGGAAAATATGCGGTTGAGCTGTCTGCACAGGACACCCAACATGCGTTGCCGCTTGTCAAAACCGTGCAGGCTGTGGTCGCGCCTAGGAATGGGGGAATGGGAATGCTTGGGCAACCCACGGGGGAACGGGAAGACATCGTTCTGTATCACATTTTTTTGGATCGATTTCGGGGAAACAAAGGACCCCTTCTTCCTCCGAAAACACCAGGCCATCGCGCAGGGGGAACCCTGAACGGAGTGCTTGCTGCCGTCGAGAATGGATATTTTGAGGCCATGGGAATCACCACATTGTGGTTGTCCCCTTTGTATGAAAATCCACCCGGCATCTTCCGAGGTCGAGATGGAAATGAGTATGAGGCCTATCACGGATACTGGCCGTCTGAACCCAGGTCCGTAGAACCGAGCTTAGGAACAGAAACAGAGCTTGAAAAATTGGTAGAAACCGCGCACCGGCATGGTTTGCGTGTGATTTTTGATGCGGTTCCAAACCATGTTCACAACGAACATCCGTATTACAAAGCTCATTCCAGAAGGTCTCCGGCGACGTTTCCAGAACCGGACAAAAAATCCTGGTTTTCCGACGGGAATAGGTCGTGTGTTTGTGGAACCCCTGGGTGTGGTTGGGGGGAACGGATCGAGGATTGTTGGTTCGACTCCTATTTGCCGGATGTGAACCTGCGGAACCCGGAAGCCGCTGCGCAACAGAGAACGGATTTGCTGTATTGGCTCAAGCGTTTTGATCTGGATGGAATGCGAATCGATGCGGTTCCCATGATGCCGCGAGGATTCACCCGGAGTGTCGTGAAAGCCGTTTCGGAACAAGCCACGCGAAAGGGTTTGGATGTCCTCTTGATCGGAGAGGACTACACAGGTCCAGGCGACGGAGGACGTTTCGAGATACGTAGTTTCTTGGGAGACCGTTTTTTTGGTTTGCAGAGCGCATTCGATTTTCCTCTGTTCTGGGCCACCGTCGATGCTCTTGCCAAAGATCGGATTCCCATGACGACGCTGGAAAAACAGATTGCGCTCTCTCAAGACGTGTATGGGGGTTCTGGTGCAGTCATGGGACACATGCTGAACAATCATGATACGGCGCGCTTTGTTTCCGAGGCTGCGGGCAATGCGGGAAACCCTCCGTGGACAGACCCACCGGCGCAGCCTGCGGAGCTCGAACCCTACAAGCGACACCAGATTGCACTGACACTCCTTTTTACGCTGCCTGGGATTCCTGTTCTGTATTACGGGGATGAAATCGGTTTGGCCGGGGCAGGCGACCCCGATTCGCGGCGGGTGCTGCCGGATGTGTTGTCAGAACCAACGCTGCCCCCGTTCCAACGTGCCGTGCTTGCCCACGCCAAACGATTGGGAGTGCTGCGAACATGTCTTCCGGTTCTTCGCAAAGGACAGCGAAAAGTGCTCGATTCGAGCACAGAACACACCGTTGCACTTCATACGCCAAAAGAGGGTCAGGAATCGGAAACAGAGGTGGCCCTCAGCGTGCTTTCCCGAAACACGGGAGAGCGACTTTTGCAAGTCACTGGCGTTCCGATCGGAACGTACAAAGACGTACTCACAGGAGAACGTCTTTCCGTCGAAGCAGGAACTCCCGCGCGCATTGTGCTTCGTTCATTGCAGAGCCAACTTTTCGTGAAAGAAAATTCACTCTGTCTGCCGCGCGGCATGTGAACCCCGCAGCACCATTTGAAAGAATAAGGGAGGAAAGGGGTCTTGGTTACTCGGTCAGGATTGCGATTCCGGTGCGCCCCACACCGATTGTGTAGACCGACAAATCCCAATGAGGAATGGACAACTTGGTCTCTGTTCCGGGCCCCACCAGAACCCCCAGAACATGCGAAATTCCGACCGTGGTTTGAAACTCACCCAGTACGTTTGCGGGCACCGTTGCAGTTCCCAGATTGCCCGGAAAAGAACATTCAGCAAACACACTCTGGTTGCTTCCTACATCCTGCGAAAGTTCGATGCGGACACTGCTTTCATCGACCAGTGGTGTCCAAGTCAGCATGAGGTCCTGCGTTCTTTTCAGAAGCCAGGTCAAGTCGATGCGAGCCGGACTCGGCGATTTCAGCGCGAACGCAGAGCTTGGGAATGTGACCGGGGTCGAAAAAGCAGGAAGGTCCTTCCCTGTTGCCTCGATCGTGAGGGCTTGGCCACGCTGAAACAGAAGCTGCGCTGTGTTGCGATATTCGGGGTATGCGCCGTCGGTATTGGGTGCAAGCACAACATCTTCCGGGCTGCCTTTGATCTTGATGTCGCCCGCTGAAGGAACCCCTTTCAGCGCGCCGCAGCGATACGTCACACAAGGCCCATATTCGCGGCGTACACAGACCGGATTTGCAACCGAGGAATCATAAAAGAGGGCGGTCGCCATGGTCTGTTCATACGTGTCCGGTCCTGATGTCACCGACGAGGAACCCAACCGCACAAAACCAAACCGGGTGGGTCTTGCAAGATCTGGAGGGGAAAACTCGGGTCCCCCTTCCACTGTGGCGCAGCCCAAACCAAACATCACACAAGCGAGAAGCAGAGAAGGTCGTTTTTTGGTCATCATGGACTTGGACCCCTTTAGGACGAGCGAAAGAGTCGCTGCGCCTCGTCGTAGGTTTCGTGACTGCCGATGTCGAGCCAAATTCCGTGTACGCGATAGGTGAAACAGGGAAGTTGCGGATACAGCCACTGCACGAACCGACCCGGCTGATCAGGGTTGCCCCCGGACGCCAGATACGTGGCCACTTTGGGAACCACGGCGCGCGGATAGTGATAAAGGGCGATGGCAGTCAGTGTGCTCGTCGGAGAAACGGGCTTTTCCTCGAAGTGCGTAATGCGCCCCTCTTCGTCGAGCCCCAGGTTGTTGTATTTGCGGATTTCGACCAGACTACCCACATCGTACACACCGACGAGAACACCCCGCTTCTGCGCCTGCTCCACAAAACCGGAAAGGGAGTCGGAAAACAGGTTGTCCCCCGCAACCACGATCAGGTCGTCGTCGATGTGAGAAGTGCGGATCACAAAGTCCATGTCGCCGATCGCACCCAGGCGGTCGTCGTTGCTCGTCGTTCCGTCGTCCACCACCACGAGCGGCTTTTGCCCAAACGATCCGCCGTGCTCAGCCGCCCACGCGCGAAAATCGTCGGCGTAGCGGTGATTTGTGACGACGAAAATCTGGTCGATCGCGGAAGAGTCGGCGAATTTGCCAAGAACGTGGTCGATCATGGGACGGGAAGCAACAGGCAAAAGCGGCTTGGCCGTCTTGTCGGTGAGTGGCTTCAACCGAGTCGCATAACCCGCCGCGAGCACGAGCAATTTCATGCGGCAAGCGTGACTTTCTCGGGCAGGTAGGTCAAGGGGTATACAACGTCGGGCTTGTGGGCAACGAGTACACAGGCACAGGCGTTTCTTTGCCCACCCGCGATTCGATCAAAAGGTGTGCGCTGATCGCTCCGCCCGGTTTTGCGTTGCCTGCCAACACCAGACTGACCACCTGATCCATCGACGCCAGGACAGCAGCCTCGGGCAAAACGATGTCCCAAGAAGCGCCCGTCGCACGATCGCGAAGGCGAAGCGTCTTTTTGCGCAACGCAAATCCTGTCGCAGGATCTGTCGCCGCACCGTATGCAAGCGACTTCACGATCTCAATGTCTCCGTCGAGGAGATCCACGGCCCCCGCACCTTCGATCGCGTGAACCAAACGGAAAATCGTCTGAGGAACGCGCTCTACCTTCGGCAGTGCCAGCAACTTGGGTGTTTTTTTGTCGCCCAAAAGCAGCACAAACCAGCCTCGGCCCGGCCACAGACGAAAATCGCCCTGCCAAATCCGTTCCCCGGCTTCGTCGATGGACAGTTTTCGCGTTCCGGGCAACAACGAGACGAGCGCAGAGCCTTGCAAAAAAGCCGTTTTTCCAAACAGGTCTTTTCCGTCAGAACGTGTCTCGACAGCACCCACATCTCCGTTCGCGTGAAACAGGAAAACCGGGCCGCTGGGTGCCGTCGCCACAGGTGCGAGCGGAATTTCAGCAACAGCACCGCTTTCTTCGTGAAGCGAAAGGAGCGAAAAGAAATCGTTTGCCGACAACAGCGGATTGACGCCCCCGACGGCAACGAGTGTCGTCGCAGTGTCGAGCGGCAACGGTTCTTCTGTCGTCCATTCGTACAACGGCGTTTCTTCCGTCCCACCCTGAAGCCGCAACACCTCGCCTTTTTGGATCGATCGACCGAGCGTCGCATACGCCGAATACGTCCCCGACGAGACCGACCGAAACCAGTGTGCGCCCGATTCGTCCCGCAGCGACAAAGTGGGTGCATCGAA